>JABAOC010002711.1_pt5 | contig 20553 bp, 16 predicted proteins | sample 7062161 | NCBI WGS metagenome assembly JABAOC01 (sample SAMN14538625, study PRJNA623070) | marine sediment metagenome | biome: marine biome [ENVO:00000428]; feature: marine pelagic biome [ENVO:01000023]; material: deep marine sediment [ENVO:00002113] | place: India: Gulf of Khambhat ... | reverse complement strand
CGTCCAGATTCTGAAATACTAACCTAAAACCTGGACTTTTGTTTAAGGAAGTCAGGTCACTTTTGCTTGAGTGAGAGCCCTGAGTGGTTACAAAACAAGCCGCGAAAAGGACCCAGGGAAAAGCTGTGCCCACACAACCTCTGTTTGCACCACCTCAGGGAAAACACAGGGACCCCATAGGTACAGGACCGTAAGTCTCTCTTCTTAAAAGCTCTCAAGGGAGCAAAAAACCAAGTCCGGCAACGGCAATGTCTATTTTTGGGTACGAGATTCTTATTGACAAGACAGATTTGAAGAATATATAAGTGCTCTGCGGATTTAGCGGAATGCCTGCCTTTTTCGGTTCTGCATTTTAGGTCAAATTCACCCGAGGAAGGTCAAACATTGCAAAAGATTGAAGTAATTGCAAAGGGTCGATTCCATGTCAGACATTTGTGAAGATTATGCGAAAGGGAAATGCACATTTGGCACGTTGAGCCGTACGCTCCGAGGTCGGAGCTTCCTATTCGAGCCAAAAGCAGGGAGGGAAGATCATGGACCTAACCATACGCATCGGCGGTCTGGAACTGGAGAATCCTTTTATTGCCGCTTCAGGCCCACCTGGGATGACAGGGGCGGCCATTAGGCGCATGGCGAGTGGAAAACCCGGTGCGATAGTGACGAAATCGATTGGTGTGGTTCCGTCACCCGGCCAGAAGCTGAGTTTGTCGCATGTAAAACGCGATAAGTACAGCCTGGTGCTGACCGATCCGTGGTCAGCGCACTCTTTTGAGGACTGGTGTGAAACGGAAATGAGGATCGCCAAGGAGGGAGGCGCTCCGGTCATTATGAGTTTGCAGGCCGTGACCGAGACTCCGGCGGAGGATATTGCCAAACGGGCGCCCATGGCAGTCGAGGCCGGAGCGGATGCCATCGAGCTCTCGGCCTTTGGATCATCGCCGAATGTGGTGGATGGATCAGGCATCGGCGCCGTGCAGAGCCCTCAGCGTACCTATGAGGTCATCCGCGCCGCAAAGAAGGTGGTGAAGGTCCCGGTGATCGGTAAGCTGCTGCCTGAGCCGTCAAATCTGATCGATCTGGTAAAGGCCGTTGACGAGGGGGGCGCAGATGGCATTGCCTCACGTGATACGATTTTTCCGGCAATCGGCTTTGATATTGTGACCCGTCGTCCGCAAGTGGCGCGAACTATCGGCGACTGGATGCCCGAGCTTTCAGGCAGGGCCATTCTAGCAAACGCGGTTGGTTACGTGGTCGAGATTCACAAGCGGACAAAGTTACCAATTATCGGAATCGGCGGCGTCGTGACATGGGAGGACGCAGTAGAGATGATTATCGCCGGCTCTACGGCTGTTGGCGTTTGTACCGCAGCGATGGTCGAGGGCCCCAAGATTTTTCCTAAGCTAGTCGAGGGGCTTAAGGATTACTTGAAAGATCAGGATTTAACAATGGATGAGCTTCGGGGTTCGGGCCTCGAGGGGATGCGCCAGGTTAACGAGGCGGCGCTTCAGCCTCTTGGGGTATCGATTGATAAGGAGGCTTGCAATCAGTGCAACATCTGCGCTACGGTTTGTCCTGTCCAGGCGATTCACGAAGCAGAGGGTTATGACTACATTGTGGACGAAGAGTGCATCAAATGTGGGTTCTGCGTGGACTATTGTCCCGAAAATGCGATAGCAGTGACTTTTTCGGACGTCACGTAACGCCTTTACATGTTTTCATGAGCCTCTGGGGTATATGGTGTAGTCATCATTGAACGAGGTCGAGGTCTTTCAACAGCTGCGAGATTGGTGTTTTTGAATGTCTAGACTGATCTGAATCCAAAGGGGTTGGACTTATCCAAGTCAAGGGAGAGCAGGATGGACAATGAAGTGAGTATAAGATTCAAGATCAACGGTCAGATGGTAACGGACTCTATCCGAGAAAAGATGACACTGTTGGACTACTTGAGGCAGCACATGAAGCTTACCGGAGTGAAAAAAGGCTGTGGTCAGGGCGAGTGTGGCACCTGTACTGTTTTGTTGAACGGCCACCCGGTTCGCGCCTGCACCATCCGCCTTTCCACCTTGAAGCTCGACGGGGCAGAGATAGAAACGATTGAAGGTCTAACTGGTCCAGAAGATCAGCTTCATCCCCTTCAGGCTGCATTCGTGGAAGCGGGGGGTGTACAGTGCGGTTTTTGCACACCGGGACAGATCATGACCGCCAGGGGGCTGCTGGCAGAGAATCCCAACCCTAGCCGACAAGAAATTCGGGCGTATCTGACTGAACATCGTAACCTCTGCCGGTGTACAGGGTATCAGAAGATCGTAGACGCCATCGAAGACGCAGCGAGACGATTACGGGGCGAAGAGAGCAGGCTTTCCGGGCTGCCAGACGATGCCTCGATCCGTCGAACGGAGGCTTTGGATAAGGTAACTGGCAGGACCAAGTTTGCTGACGACATTGAGATGGAGGGGATGCTCTACGGCAAAATCCTCTTTGCGGGACGTCCTCACGCTCGGCTGACCGGCCTGGACACCTCCAGGGCGGAGTCAATGGATGGGGTTGCCACGGTCGTTACGGCGGCTGATGTTGAAGGGACCAACCGCGTCGGGGTTGTTGAGCGCGATCAGCCCTGCATACTCGCAGTCGGGGAAAAGGCACGCTACATTGGAGATCCGGTAGCAGCAGTCTTTGCCGAGACCCCTGAACAGGCCGAGGCCGCGTTTGCTGCTATCCAGCCCTCCTGGGAAGACTTGCCAGCGGTCTTCACTGTGGAGGAGGCGTCTGCTCCGGGTGCGGTTCTCGTGCGCGAAGACAGACCGAACAATCTATTCCACCGTTGCCGTCTGGAAAGGGGAAAGGTCGACGAGGTGATGTCAGGGTGCGAGGTTGTCGTCAGCGGCGAGTTTTCCACGTCACGAATTGAACATGGTTTCCTCGAACCCGAGGCTGGTTTGGCCTATCCTGACGGTCGGGGTGGTGTCGTCATACTCTATCCTACGCAGTGTGTCTTCGACGATCGGACTCAATTGTGCGAGGCGCTCGGACTGCCCCCAGAGAGGATTCGGATCATCCAGTTACCCACGGGCGGTGCTTTTGGGGGAAAAGAGGACATACTTTTTCACCAGTTCCTGGCCCTTGGGGCGCTCAAGACGGGCCAGGCGGTCAAAATCACCCTGACTCGAAAAGAATCGCTCATGACGCACCAGAAAAAACACCCAGCTCGATTGAGGTGCACCCTGGGGGTTGACGGTCAGGGGAATTTTCAGGCGCTAGAAGTGGGGGTGGTCCTCGACAAGGGGGCTCATGCCACCTTCGGGTTCGACATCCTTGAGAATATGGCGGCTTTTGTGGGTGGTCCCTATTTCATACCCAACGTTCGGATTCAGGGAAAGTCTTGGTACACCAACAATGTTCCTTCTGGGGCGATGCGTGGTTTTGGAGCGAATCAGGCGAATTTCGCAATCGAGTCCCTCGTGGACATGGCTGGCGAGAAGCTGGGGTTGGACCCGTTCGAGATCCGGTTGCAGAATGCCTTGCGACCTGGCCAACCCACCGTGACCGACCATATTCTGGAGCCAGGGGTGCCTGGCGCGGCTGAGACCATTCTTGCTGCTCAGGAGGAATACGAACGCACCAAACCGCCTGCCCCCGCACCGGGGACCAAACTGGGTTTTGGATTTGCCTGCGGTATCAAAAACGTCGGCTTCGGCCATGGCCTACCTGAGAGCGCGGGAGCGATTGTAGAACTGGATTCGGACGGCAACACCCACCTGTGGGTTACCCATCACGAATACGGCCAAGGGGCCCACATCGGTCAGGCCCGACTGGTGGCGGAGACGTTGGGTGTTCCGCTGGACCGGGTCAAGGTTAATGGTCCGGACACAGGGTCGACGCCCTTTACTGGATCATCTACGGCATCCCGGCAGACTTTCCTATCGGGAAATGCAGTGGTTGGAGCCTGCCGTAATCTACTTTCTGACCTCTTTCAGCGAGCAGCCGACCGCATGGGTGTGCGTGACCCGGCTTCACTCTATCTCGATGGGAACTCTGTCAGGGCCAAGGGTATGGACAAACGGATCGAACTGGTAGAATTAGGGGAACGCTTTCGGGCGGAATTCCGTTATCTTCCACCCGAGACGGCCCCTTTTTTGGATCCAGGTGAGAAGAGTCACTACGGCCAGCCGAGTTTCAAGAGCCGGCGCACGCATTTTGCCTACTCCTACGGGGCCCAAATGGCCTGGGTGCAGGTAGACGAGGCGACAGGTGAGGCGAAGACCCTAAAGGTCATCGCTTTAGGCGATGTGGGTAGGGTTCTAAACCGCCGGGCTGTGGATGCCCAGCACGAGGGTGGGGTGGTTATGGGGGTTGGCTATGCACTCTCCGAGGAATTCCTTGTGGACAAGGGTGTCAATTTGACTGACAGCCTGCGGAAATGTGGTCTCCCCCTGGCAGATGCAGCACCGGAGATCATAACCCGTCCGGTGGAGGTACCCCATCCTTGGGGACCATATGGGGTGAAGGGTTTTGCTGAGGCACCCTCTCTGGCCACGGCTCCGGCTGTCGCCAATGCGATCCACAATGCTCTGGGAGTGCGCTTGTTCGATCTCCCGATGACCAAGGACAGAATCAAAGCAACCTTGAAGCGGAGAAAATAGCCAACGTGAGTTCTACCGTTCACTTCATATTCTCTCCTTGGAATCTGGCCAATGTGAGCTGAATAATTGAATGCTTAATGCCAATCTGACTTCCTTGCGTCCATCGATTACGCCACGGTCTCGCTTTTGTCCTGTTCCCCTCGCTTGGCTGATAAGCCATGACTTCATAGCCGAATCTCTGCCCATTGCTTTATCGGCTTTCCTGGAGCCGGTTTCTCCTTTGTGATATATTTCTTGCATCGATAAGGGCTATTGAAAGCGAGATTGGACATGTCGACATCGATGGAAGTCGATTTTGCAGGGATTCATCTTACCAATCCTTTTATCCTTGCCTCGGCACCGCCCACAACCTCAGGAGAAATGATCCAAAGGGCATTTGATGAGGGCTGGGGCGGAGCGGTGATAAAAACCCTGACTTACGATACCGAACGGTTTCGAAATGTTAGTCCCCGAATTCACGCGGTCCGACAAGATGGAAAAGTCATTGGGTTTTCCAATTTTGAGTTGGGAAGCCAGAGGTCAATCGACGTCTGGTTGGAAGAAATCGTTGGCATAAAGAAGAAATACCCAGCGCATCGGTTGTTTGCAAGTCTGCTGCACACTGAGGGTTTGGTCAAAAACCAATGGGTCGGAGTTGTTAAAAGATGCGATGAAGCGGGTGTGGACGGTTTTGAATTGAACTTCTCTTGCTCTCACGGTATGGCCGAGGGTGGAGGAGGCGCAACGATCGCTGGGAATGTGGATTTAATGAGAAAAGTCCTGGGCTGGGTTAGGATCGCAACGAAACTGCCTATCATGGTCAAACTGCCTGCTTTCGTCGATGATCTACCTCGTAAGGCGCTGATCGTTAAAGAGAACGGTGCGGATGCCATTTCTGCCATAAACACGATTAGTAGTCTATCTGGCGTCGATATCTATAACTTTACTCCATTGCCACAAGTGGATGGTAAGAGTGCCTATGGTGGACTATCCGGGCCTGCGATCAAATGCATCGGGTTGCGCTGTGTGGCTCAGATTTCCAAGGAAGTTGACATACCGATTTCAGGCATGGGTGGGATAACCAATTGGGAAGATGCTGTCCAGTACTTTCTCGTAGGCGCTTCCACGGTTCAAGTCTGCTCTGCCGTCATGCAGTATGGCTATCGAATTATTAGAGACTTGAGACAGGGGCTGCAGGACTATATGGAGAAAATGGGATTCAACGAGGTAATCGATTTCAGAGGGTTGGCATTGCCCAATATTACGAGGCACAATGATCTGGATCGAGGATACAGACTTGTGGCTCGTGCTGATTTAGATCGATGTGTTAATTGCGGATTGTGTTACATAGCATGTAGCGACAGTGGGTACCAAGCTATTGTCATATCAGAGAAAAGAACACCCACTTTTGATGCCGAGAAATGTGATGGCTGTGGATTATGTAGCCAAGTCTGCCCGGTTGTCGATTGTATCACAATGGTGCCTAGTAGCCCGAGGTAATACTCAAAATTAAGGATGGAAAGTGTGCGACAGATCTCTTGGGTTTGAACTCGGATAGGAAGGCTCAGAACCACACCACGGCCCCCTTTCTTGTGTTATCTGTTCCCGTTGAAGTCTGAAGGCAGGAGAAAATGGACGGCTGCCAGTCGGAAGTTGGGAACAAAAAGGGGTTGATCAATGGGATCTCCTTATCGGGATTTTCAATCGGCACGTGATGAGGCAGCGAGATGCCTATACTGTGTCGATGCGCCGTGTGTTAAGGGATGTCCAACCGAAATTGATATCCCTCAATTCATCAGACTAATAAGATGGAATGATATCAAGGGGGCCAAGAAAATCATCAAAGAATCTAATTGCTTCGGAGGTCTATGCGGTTATCTCTGCCCGGCTGAGGAACTATGTGAGAAGAATTGCGTTTACGCCAAAGTGAGGTTTCCAATACAAATCGCCGCACTTCAGCGATTTGCTTGCGACAATGCAGAGTACGCCTTTACCATAGACAGAAGGATTTCGAGTAAAAAGAAAGTTGCTATCTTAGGTGCCGGGCCATCCGGATTAAGTTGTGGAATTCAACTAAGAGCATATGGCTATGGTGTTGAGATTTTTGAGAAGCATTGTAGTATCGGCGGAATCGTCGTAAGGGAAATCCCCACGTTCAAGATACCGCAAAGTGCGATTGACAAAGAGCTAGATGAATTGGACTTTCGTAATATCAGGATTAACTTCGGAATGGAAGTCGATCGAGAGTTCTTCGAAAGCCACCTCGTTGAAGAATATGATGCCGCTTTCCTGGCAATTGGCCTAAGTAAGGCGAAGAGGGTCAGCTTAATGGCAAGGGATCTTGGAAATGTCCATGAGGCTTCCGATTTTCTAGGCTTTGTGAAGAAGGGGGCTCTGGCAGGAATAGGTGGAATCTGCATAACGATCGGTGGTGGGGATACCGCAATTGATTGTGCGAGAACGGCGTTGCAGATTGGGGCCGAAAGGTCAGTTGTTGCCTATCGACGGTCGAGAAAGGAGATGCCTGCTGGCGAACAGGAATATCTGGAATCTGTGAGACAAGGTGTAGAGTTTCTATGGATGACGTCACCCGTTGGTCTAAAAGGGAAGAAGAAGGTGACTGAAGTTACATTTATAAGGAATGAGTTAGTGGCTTCAGAGTCTGTGGGGAGAAGACAGCCTAGGCAACTTCCGGGAACAGAGTTTAGCTTTCCTGCTGACAACGTGGTGTTCGCCTTGGGGAAGGACCCGTACGAAGAACTCCAGTCTATCCTAGGTGAAAGATATGCGGCCATAAACCTGGATACCCTGCAGATCGGAGAAAGCAAATTTTTCGCGGGTGGTGACTGTGTGAATGGCGGAAAAACAGTCGTTCAAGCAGTTGCGGAAGGGAAGAGAGCGGCATCCTCGATTGATAGATACCTAAGGTCTTCCGACCCCGCATTGCTCTGAGGATATCATCAGTTCGGTGGAGTCTATCTTCGTGCGAGCCGAATTTAAAGGAATCTGTGTTTGGCCGCTAATGGACGAGGTACGGTTATGAAAACAAGAATGAAGGGCAAACATTTCATTAGTTTGATGGACTACTCCAGAGAAGAACTTGAGACAATTCTGGAGACAGGATTCGACTTCAAGAAAATGCTTGCGAGAGGGCAGAGTCACGAGTTTCTGAAGGGTAAAAGCCTGGGAATGATTTTTGGGCGACCCTCAACGAGAACGAGAATATCCTTTGAAACCGCGATGACACAGCTCGGTGGCCACGCTCAGTATTACACGCAAGAAACGATGCAGGTTGTCAACAAAGAGACTTGGGAGGACACAGGGCGGATTCTCTCCCGTTACCTTGATGGAATTATGGTTCGAATGTATGACCTGGAACGGTACGGGATGGCAAGGGAAATCCTTGACACTATTGCGGAGAATGCGACGATTCCTGTTATAAATGGCTTGGACGACCAGGAGCACCCTTGTCAAGTAATGGGTGATATCATGACCTTCATTGAGAAACTTGGACCCGATTGGAGAAGGAAAAAAATCGTCATGTCTTGGGCATATTCTCATAGGGTGAAGTCCCCGGGGGTTCCTCAAGCAATGCTGATTGCTGCAAGCCTCCTTGGAATGGATTTGACCTTGGCATACCCTGAGAAGTATGAGTTAGATGGGACATATATGAGCTTTGCTGAAAAGGAATATGGCATATTGGGGGGGAATTTAAGTATAACAAACGATATCTATGAAGCGTGTCGAAGCGCTGATATTATCTACGCAAAAAGTTGGGGAAGTTACATCCTAGGCAAGGATGAAGACACTGAGCACAGGAAACAATTCGAGAGGGACTGGTGCATAAGGAAAACTCATTTTGATTTGGCCAATAAGATCTCATATTATATGCATCCGCTACCTGCTGCTAGAGGTGAGGAGGTGAGCGATGAAGTCATCGATGGGCCGAAGTCGATCGTCTATGATCAAGGCGAAAACCGACTGCACATACAGAAAGCCATACTGTCATTATTGCTTTAGGTGCAACTCTAGCAATAAAGGTAAGGGGGTCAAGTCTGCTCTTGACTCTTGGTTAAGGATGAAATACGATATCCGACCTCCTCTCTCCTTTCTTATAGAATCCGCATGAGAAGGAAGTTTCAGTCTATAGGGATTCACCTATCTCCAAACCGGCAATTGCGTGTACGTAGAGCCCCGTGGTTCGGACATTCTCATGTCCGAGGAGGGCCTGTATTTTTGCGTGGCAGCTGACATCATTGCACGTCATGGTAAACGCGTTGTACGAATCGGCTCCGCTCTTGGCATCGTGTGTGGGTAGGATTGAGACATCGGCTGGCTCGCTCTCATCGAAGCGAAGTGGTTTGCGGTTTCAGATCCTGAGCCGTTATGGCAGGTAGGGCATACAGCCGTGGCTATCGGTAAGATATCATGCACAATATGGGATCCCTCACGGTTGGGAGGATTGTCCCCAGCAGGCAGCATACTGTCAGGCGGATCATTGCGGCAGGAAGCGCAATTGCCGAGATCCAAGGGAGAACCACTCGTATGGCAGTTACTGCAGGCCGGCCCAACCCCTCCCCGGCGAGTCCCTCGAGATTAGCAACGTGGCGAGGCGCACACGCCACTGCCAGATTCCCCGCGGCTTTGTGGCTGTTAGGAGGGGCAGCCGCCCAGACAGGCGTGGGATGAGCAGTATTTACCGCCTGGCAATCCTCACAGCCAATGACGAGGTTGTCCTGCGGCGCATTAAAACGCGGATTACTCCCGGGACCGCCGTCAGGGGGCTCGGCATGACAGGGTGGGCAGAGAGTAAGGTCATTTTCGGCCACTGGCCCGTGTGAGGTGGGATCCGTAAAAGGGAGCGGATGGAGACCAGCCCCTATGCCGGCGAGGTCCGATTCATCTTTCCCCCCTCAGCTGCAGCCAGCCAAAATGAAAGCTGCAAAGAAAATTTCGAGAAGTCGTATTGTAAATCTGGCTTTCTGCATGGCTCGGCCTCACTAGCGCGGAATGGTTTGATGGCATTCCAGGCACACCCTGCCATCAGAGGCACGTCTGACATTGTCTTTGATACTTGACCAATTGCGGGGATGTGGATTGACTTTCAACCCCTGCCGGGCGCTGTGGCATTTCAGACAGGTCCGGCCATCGAAATGGCAGGTCTGACACGACTGAAGGTCCCGCAGCGCCTCTCGCCGATGCTCAGAGGACCAGACCCTCTTGGGCACGGCCCCCCCGGGATGGCATGTCTCGCACTGGGAGCGGTCAAATTGGGAATGCCGGGGGCCTGCCGCACTCACCTGGATGTCTGAAAACCCCTTTCGGTGGGACCGAATCTTCAGTTCCTCAGGTCGAAAACGAGCGTGGCAGTTGGAACAGAACTTTGGCTCGTGACACCGGTTACAGGTCTTGGGATTGTCCAACGCTCGAATGGGGTGGATCTCTCGATAATCAGACCGGTGATTCCTGGGCTTGTAATTACCTCTGAATGTGGACAGATGCAGATCAGGGCTAATCCCTCCACCAAAATGGCAGTCCTGGCAGAAGGCCTGATCATGGCAGTCCACACAGTTGTTCGGGTCCTTCTGGGCGGACAACCGATGCTCGGCATTCCAGAAGCCCAGATGGCTGGGCGCCACCCCTTCGGTCTTGTGGCACTCGTTACACTCCTTGATCGAGAGGTCCTGGTAGTCCCCATGGGGCTCAATGGCCGCCATGAGCAGGCCGGCACCGACCAAAAAGGACGCTATACTCACAAAGATCGGCTTTCGTATCAATATGATTCCTCCTCCAGGGTTGCCTGGAATCAAAATGCGATCTCCAGCGACGACCACCCAGAAAAGTTATAATCCTGAGTGGCGCTTTCGGTGTTCTGAACATGCAAGGCCAAAGAGACCTTCTTGCTAAAATAGTAACGCCCTGCGAGCCAGTATTTCGTGGCGATTTCGTCGCTCGTCATAGTGTATCTTTCGTAGATATCATAGTCAATTCCCGCTGCAAGGTCGAGCCTGTTGTCCAAAAACGGACGGTCTGCTGCGAGCGAAAACCCCACAAGATCACCGGGATAGCCTTCTCGAACCAAGACAGAACCGTTGAGACGGACATCCTCGACCTTGAGGTGCGTCCCGGCCTCGAACAGGTGGGCGTCGTCATCGTCGGCATCCTCCAGGTCAAAGTACTCCCCGGTGTAGCCTCCATAAAAGGAAAGGCGGTCAGAGACATAATAGTCCACATAGAGGCTTCCTGATTGAAACCGGCTGGCCGCAAAGGCGACATAGATGCTCGTAGCATCAAAGGTCGGGTAAGAGGTGAAATACTCGCCGCGGATGGTCCATTTGTCATTCGGAAAGACTTTGATCCCTGCCAGAAGTTCGCTCAGCTCCTCACTGATGATGTCATATCGCCCCTGCGAGTAGACCCTGGATAGCTCCTTGATATTGTAACCAACGTCATAACCCAAAGTGCGGCGGGCGAGATCATCTTCATCGTATTTTTCCGAATAGCTGATATTCAGATTGAGATCCTCCACACTCCTGAGATAGACCTGGCCGCCCCAAGCAAGATCACCCGATTGGGTGAGCTCATCGAACTCATCAAAGATGACATCCCGACCCCCCAGCAGAACCACCCCGACCGGACCCAAATTCTTGAAGTCCACCTCGGCACCATCGATAATCGAGGAGCCTGCAACAAGGTTGGTCCACGTGCGGCCCGCCCTCAGGTCAACCCGGTCCTTCCACACATCCCTCCAGTCCATGTACAGATAGTAGAGCCGTCCATTGAAGTCCTCATCCTCATCGTCAGCTACCTCGTTATACCCATAACGACCATACCCAAAGACCGAGATATTTTGGTCCTTCACCACATCCGGTGACCCAAGGCGCAAGTACTGGTAAGCCGGGAATTTGGTGTCCCGATCGATCAGGTCCTGCCACCAGGCAAACTCGGTCGTTGTTCGGCCAAACAGCTCTATCCCATAGCAAGGCCGCGTAACAACCACCACCGTTACCGTTAGGATTAAGAGGGATAATGGGACTCTCGCTCTCATTCTCACTCCTTTTGACAGAGTTCCACGGCCGAGGATGATTTCTCCTCCATTTGTTGGCTTAGTTTGGTTTGATGTGAGCCCAGAGATCCTCTATTTCTGTATCAAAGATCAGGCTTCTGAAGCGGTCAACGGTCAATGTTATGGAGCAATGACTATGCCACTTTGGAACTTAAGCAAAAGTTAAAGAAAACAGCTGGTTAGGTGGTTGTAGAATGCTGTTTATGGTCCTTTTGTGCGCGATATTGCCCACAACGCTGCGCCATTTCGCACATCTTCTCTTTCCGGCACCCTTCGATAGTCTTACCTGGGTCGCTGGCCGTCGCCGCATAAACCCAGATGAAACCTCGCTATTTTCCTTCAACTGTGCTCAATTTCCCGGATGCGTTCCTTTCTGTTCCGAAGTGGATTCTATGGTACGACGCTTGCATCTTTGTAACCAGTTCAGGTCCCTTCACGAGGATTTGCGAGTCCGGCTGCCTAGGCGGCCTGCTTTATGAAAAACGCAAAAATCTTCTTGTCGATGATGAGAGCTTGATCCTCTGAAGCCTGGAGGAGCTTCTCCCAAAGGAGGGTTATGAAATTTATGGCGCGGGAAGGGGGGAGGAAGCGCTGCAACTTGGGGATGCCGGGAGTATAAAGTGGCTCGAATTCCGGTCGATTTGATGCAATGATCGGAGAAGGAGGACAGGGTGAATGGAGGGTAAAAAGATCCTCGTGGCTGAGGACGAGCCAAATATCCTGAGATCTTTAAGATTGGTCTTAGAGGAGGCAGGGTATCATGTCCTTACGGCCAAGGATGGTGAGGAGGCATTCAGCAAGACAAGAGACGAAAAACCGGACTTATTGATTTTGGATATCAAGATGAACAAGATGAATGGCTACGAAGTCTATGAGAGGCTTCAGTCCGACGTCTTTCCCAGAGGCATGCCCATCGTGGTGGTGACCTCCCTGGGCGATGAAGATGAAAAGCTTGAAGCGCTGAAGTCGCGTATCGCCACCGTGATTACCAAGCCGTTTAGTCCTTACTCCGTAGTTGACAAAGTCACTGAGCTCCTCAGAACTATCTAGAGACGTCATAGCAGATAGAGCGTTGCCTTTTCCCGAAAGCCCATCAATTACGCTTTCCGCAAATTTCCGCGAGAAAGACCCATACCACTGCACATCTCCATCCTGTCATCTCTCTGTAAACAAGAATGCCATGCAACCCAATCACATTCACCCGCCCCTTTCCGTGTTCATTGTGCTTTCATCTCACAGCTCCGGCAGGCCGCGGTCGTGTAAAAACCCATATGACGTCCAAGTTCAAACGTATCAAACGGCTACGTCCACTCGTGTCCCGCCGGACATCAGTCGGAGTCTCCCTGACGATCATCCGTAAACTTCTCCTTTGTTCCTTCAACTCGTTATGGCGCTCCTTACGTGCTTTCAGGCGCTGGATTTCGTCTCAGCTCCGCAGCCGTCATTCTGTGCGTATCGGCTTTCGTCAGGGTCAGCAGCATCCAGTTCGTTGAGCTACCTTTCGATCTTCGCCTCGATTTCTTCCAGCTTCTCCTTAAGCTTCCCCTTGGTCAAGTTACGCGGTTTGCCGTTGACAGCCTTGGATTTACTGCCGTCAATGGCAATCAATTCGCCACCGAAAAGCGCCTGTTCCCCCGACAAAAGGACACGTTCACCAAAAATCGGCTTAAATGGCTTGATGTTGTCTTTTCGGAAGTCAGCCATCGTCGTGAGGTCTTGTCTCAGTTTCCGTAGCTGCCATATAAGTTCCACGTGACGATGTGTTTGCTTTTCAAGCCGGCGACAGCAGCGAATACGATTCGAATCACCCTAGGATGTTGTTCGCGTGGCGTACCTTGGATGTACTCCATTTAACGCCTCCTCCTTTGACCCAGGCATCTTATCTGATATAGTTAGAGAAACATCGATGGCTGCTACGATTGTTATCCCGGGCTCTTGGGAATTTCCGACCATCCCGTTCGGATCGATCTCAAGGATCCGGTGAGGCTATCACCGGATCTGCCCAGGATAGAAGATGGGATGATCACTTGTATTACATGCCATGAACCCCATCGCAGTCTGGATGAGTATCTTCTGCGGAAAAACTGGAAGAGAGAGCTCTGCTTGTCTTCCCATAATCCCAAGAACCGATAAAGGGGATGAAAAATGTACCAAAATAGCGTGCGGCGAATCCACGTTACGGGGCCAAAACATCGAATTGGCATCAACATCGGGAGGATAGCCGATGGCGACTTCACTAGGCGGCTCATGTTCCACAGCCGCGCTGAGCTCCACGAACTTGCCGATGAGCTGCACAGAATGGTAAGTAACTTCATTGAAAGGGTCATCCGTCCTCAAACACAGAATTCGGCCGTCTCTCCGCAAGCCCAAATAGCGATCGCCTGAGTCAAAGAGGGTGGGGAAGCAGGGAAGATTCAGAAAAGCGTCGAGGATCTTGTAAAGGAGACCCGTAGCCTGGAAGAGGGGTTCAAGTGGTTCAAGACGGTTGAGTATGAAGCGTAGCATGGAGAGAGGAAAGTTCACGGTGGAAATTCCAAAAAAGGCATGGACGAAGACGGTTGTCCTCATCGGGCTCGTGATTCTCGTTCTTTCTGCGTGCGAGAGAGAGAAACAAGAGCCAAAAACTGAAGGGACGCAGGAAGTAAAAGAACGGATCCGGGTCCTGGGGTCGGCCTCGGTCGTTCCCCTGGTCAGACTGCTGGCTCAGGAATTTGAAAGATACCATCCCGAAGTGGAGATGGTCTTTCTTCCGGAAACCCATACAAAAGGCGGCTTGGCGGCAACACGCGAAGGCGACGCAGACATTGGGTTACTCTCCAGAGGGCTCACGCCCGAAGAGTCGAAGTTTGGTCTCCAGTACCTGCACCTCACCCAGGATGGTTTGGTATTTGCCACCCACAAAGGTGTAAGGCTTGAGAATGTCACCCGCCAGCAATTGATAGAGATTTACTCGGGGAAGATCACCAATTGGCAACAAGTGGGAGGAGAGAATAAGCCTATTACGGTCCTCGATAGACCGGAGCACACCTCCCCGAAGATCACCCTGAGAAGTCAGCTTTTCGGTGAAGACACGGGAGTTACGAAAAGTGCTGTCCTTCTTGAGCGGCCGAGCCAGATGAGCGAATCTCTTACGGCCATACCCTACTCTATCGGATACACCTCTCTGGGAGAGGTCTTCTCCTCGGATTTGGACGTCAACGTCCTCAATGTCGATGGGATTCATCCGACTCCTTCCAATGTGAAAAAAAACCTGTATCCCTTCTCGAGGCCTTTTGGCATCGTCATCAATCCGACCCCCAGTCGAGAGGTGATGAAATTCGTTGATTTTGTTTACAGTAACTCAGCGCTAAGATTGATTGAAGCCAACGGCTATACACCGATTATGAGTCATTTCGTAATCGCAACCATACCGGAGCGTAACATCCTCAGGCAGGAAGAACGGTATCGTCCTCTTGTGAATTATCTTTCACAGAAGCTCGGGTCCCCGGTAAAGATCGGGCTCAGGCATCTTCCGAGTTATCAAGAAATCGTCGACGAGTTCCTTGACGGGCGTGTAAATGCTGCGTTCTTTGGAAGCTTCGTCTACGCCCTCACACACGCAAAAGTGGGTGTAGATGCTGTGGCGCGTCCAGTCAAAGATGGGATATCTCAATATCGCGGCCTCATCTTTGCCCGTAAGGATAGCGGGATCCGGGATTGGAGAGATCTGAAAGGACGAAATTTTGCCATGATCAGGGCAACGACGGCAGGGGAGATCTTTCCAAGGATGTTCCTTAAGGATCAGGGGGTGGAGAACGTTGAAGACTATTTTGGGGCAATTCAGTATGTGGGAAGCCACGATGTGGCGATATTGAAGGTCCTATACGGAGAGATCGAGGCCGGCGCGGCGAAAGATCTGATCTTTGAGAAGCTCGCTCGAGAGGACCCCACGATTGAGCGGGAGCTCGTCATCCTGGCCGAATCCGATCCGGTGCCCGAGAACGCCCTCGTGATTCGAAGAGACATTGATTTTGTCTGCTTCAACTGCCATCAGCCGACAGCAGGGAAGGGAGGAGAGAAGCTTCAGCTGGAGAAGAACTATTCAGTCAATTTGAGAAACAGACTCAAAGAAATTCTCTTGACCCTTTCCAAATCACCTGAAGGAAGGGAAATTCTGCGGAACTTCGGTGCTGACAGATTCGTCGAGACGACCCATGACGATTATCGGGAACTCTACCGGATGATCGAGGATCTGGGAATCGATCTGAGGGGCTATCCTTACGGAAAAAAAAGTGAAACATAGAGGTCATTCAGGATGTTTTTCAAAGAGTTTCTCAACAGGCAGAACAGAATTCATCTCAAAATTATCGTGACCTTCTTGTGCTTCGTACTCTTCTTCGCCATTGCTCAGACTCTGTGGACTACCAGAAGGATGAGCAGAGACTTTGAGGCCCATACGACTAATCGTCTCCACGGTTACACCCGCCTTCTCAATGAAGTCATCAAGGAGCACGAGGATAAGGTCTCCTTCTATGCTCAGTTCATGGCAGACGTGACGAAGCTCTCGGATGAACTCACAGATACGGGCGTCGGCCGGTCTGTGCTCATATATCTTCTGGACTCGCTCAAAAAGGACCGCGTCAGAATACGCCTCTATCGAGGATTTACCACTGATCAAGAAAGGAGGAGGCTGGTACGGAAAGGGCTTCTCGGAATTCGCACCACAACACTCGTTGAGGAGCATACCCATGGAAAGTCTGTATTGAACATCGCCGCCGTAGCGCCGATTGAGAGGGCGGGGGATATCCGAGAGGTCATAATCGCTGAATATCCGCTGGATCATGAATTTTTGAGAGCAGTTGAGAAAAAGACTGGAGCAGATTTTACCTTGATTTACAAGGGCCGATTATTCTCGAGCACCATCACGGCTCCTCTTTACAATGAGTCCCTATTTGACCTCCTCGATGAAACACTCCAAAGGGAGATTGTCAGTGGGAGGGGGACGGTGATCAGGGATGTACCCGATCCGAGTAATCCGCGGAAAATTGTCTTTAACCCCCTCTCTGTCAATTTCAAGAACCTCGGCATTTACGCGGTCTCCGAATCTTTGAGACAGGTCCTGCTCAATAAGAGAAGAATCGTATTCCAAAACATCCTGATCACAGCGATCATCCTCATAGGCGTGGTCCTTCTCTACAACCTCATCTTGAGTCGGATCACGCAGCCGATCATGGACCTTTCTTCAGCAAGTAAGCAAGTCGCAGAGGGTAACCTGGATGTGAGGGTCGCCGTTAAGACAAAAGACGAGATCGGTCGGTTGGGAGAGAGTTTCAATGTCATGGTGAACCAACTGAGACAATCCCAGGATGAAGCAAAAAAGCGGATGGATGAACTCTCCCGTCTCTACCAAAAGGTCACCGATGAGAGAAACATCAGCAAATCCATTCTCGACAATTTGAGCAGTGGGGTCATCCTATTCGACTCGGATCAGCGGGTGGTGCTCATCAATCCGACTGCTCAGCAGTGGTTAGGAATCAAGGAGGGCCAAATCAAGGGGCGCCAGATTGTCGGAAAGCCGAAAGACCCCTCGCTTGAGCCTCTCTACATGCTCGCGATGATACAACCGATCGAGAACCTGATCCAGTGCTGGAAACACTTTGACTACGACAAAGGAGGATGTCCCGCATTCAGGAGTGATGATCCACATTGCTGGCTAACGTCTGGAACTTTCCACCGTGATGAAATCGCCGCAAAACACACCGAAAAATCCAAGGAGTGCGCTGAGTGTGATGTTTATCAGCGGTTCCGTACGTCCTTGAGTGCAAAGAGGGAAGTGAAGTTCGAAGAGGTGGAGCTAACAAAACCGCAACACCGGGTATTGAAGGTCGCTGTTTCACCGGTATTCGATGAGCATGAAAAGTTTCTTGGACGGATCAACGTATTCAGTGATGTCACTTCGGAAAGAGAGATCGATCGTTTGAAGACGGAGTTTGTCTCACTGGTTTCTCATGAGCTCAGGACACCGCTATCGTCGATCAAGGCCTATGCCGAGATCTTGTTGAAGAGGCCGGACCGCGATAGGGGCCAACAGGTCGAGTTCCTGAGTATCATTAATGATGAAACCGATCGTCTGACCCGCTTGATTAACGACATATTGAACATCACAAAGATCGAGGAAAGGGGAGTCGACTTAGAAAAGAAACCCCTCAACATGCCCCAGATTATCGACAAGTCGATATCGGCTTTCCGCTCCTATGCACAGAAGAAGAATATTGAAATCGAGATGAAGGTTGAAAACCGTATCCCGAAGGCATGGGCGGACGAGGACACTTTACTCCAAGTCCTGGCAAACCTTCTGAACAACGCCATTAAATACACCCCTCAGAGTGGGGAAATTCAGATTTCTGCTGCTCGCCTACGGGTCGATTCACGCGCCTCGAAAGAGATAGAAGTCAAGGTCAAAGACAATGGCATCGGCATTCCAACTCAACACCTGGACAGAATTTTCGACAGATTCTACAGAATCGCCCGACCCCAAGGCGGAGATGAGACCGGCACAGGTTTAGGATTGTATTTTTGCAAATACATTGTGGAAAGGCATGGCGGACGAATCCGGGCAGAGAGCATAGAAGGAGAGGGAACCACATTCGCGTTTACCCTGCCGATCGCGAAAAAGAGCAGAATCAGGATCAAGCCGATATCTGATGTTCATCCTGCTAACCAACGTCCATATCGGGGGGAGTTGCGGGAGAAGGCCTCTTTTCTCGTCGTTGATGACGAGAAAAGAATCAGGGATTTCCTGAGATATTATCTCCAAGAGGCGGGCTTCACCGTGTATGAGGCCGAAAACGGAATCCAGGCTCTTGAACTGGCGAGGACGATGAACCCAACTGCGATTCTTCTCGACGCAGTCATGCCGGGTATGGACGGATACGCCGTATTGAAGGCTCTGAAAGAGGACGAGAAAACCAAAGACATCTCGGTCATTGTCCTTTCTGGAGCCGAGGATTCGAAGGTAGCGATGGGATTGGGTGCAGCGGATTACCTTGTTAAACCCGTAGACGGAGAGACGCTGAACAGGGCTATTCGTGATATTTTGGCTAAGGCTACGGATAGCATCAATCTTGATGAAGCTAACGTTGAGGCGTGAAAGACCCGAAGCGAGAGGAGATGGTCACCGGGCGAGGGAAAAGAATACTGGTTGCCGATGACGAACCTAACATCCTCAAATCAGTCAAACTCGTTTTGGAGGAAGCGGGCTATCAGGTTCTAACGGCTATGGATGGAGAGGAGACTTTACGGGTCGCGAGGAATGAAAAACTCGATCTCATTATTCTGGACATAAAGATGCCCAAAATATCGGGTCAGGAGGTTTATCGCCGCCTCAGAGAGGACACAAAGACCAAGGATCTCCCGGTGGTTCTCCTTACAGCGATCGGAAAGGAGATACCCGAGCGGGAGGGTTGGGGACTGAGCGGTGCGGACTATGTTACGAAGCCTTTCAGTCCATATGGGATCGTGGAGAGAGTCAACGAAATACTCAGGCATTCCTAAGAGACCGCCTCCCCAGATCCCTCCGTAACTTTTGAAATCCCCATTCAATAGAATGACAAATGCAACGGAGGGTGGCCTTGGTAATGGCTGGATCCTGTGCAAAGATTTTGGACCTCTTACGAAAGGGAAAAACAGAATCAACCGGTATCCGAGGCACAATCACGATCCAGCTGTATGGAAAGAAGGATTGCCACCTCTGCGATGTGGCCAAGGATGTGCTGTATCGAGTACGTGAGGAGATTCCTTTCGACCTTCAGGAAATCGACATCGAATCGAGGGAGGACCTGTACGGGGAATTCAAGGAGAAAATTCCTGTTATCTTCATCAATGGAAAACAGGTTTTCATGTACAAGATCAATGAGAAGCGATTGAGACGGATCCTAGGCAACGCATCACATGGTGCACAGAGATAGCAAATGAGAAAAAGCATTCCTTAATCTCACACCCCTCACGTTGCTCGCTCACGTTCTCGGAGTTCGCACAGCGACAGAGTTCATAGACGGAGACTTCTGGATTGGCCACTTCCCAATCCAGAGGAAGTTCTCTCTGAGTCAGTCGCTGATCGCTCCCCGAGAGAAAAAAATGCTCCATGAATATGGGTTTTATGATTTCATGGATGAATTTTCTGGATTCTCGTCGCCTCCCCCACAGAATAGCAGGAATAAGGCTCCCAAAACAGAGAGAATCAGCAGGAGCCCCATAAAGTACAAAGGGATAATCCATAGGAAAGCCCACGGGCAAGACATTTTGACCTCGGCTAGGGGATCACGCGCTGATCAAATCAAGGATGCTGAGATCGCCAATCTGAGATGCCATTTTGTAGACCGGACAGGTTTGACAGTCTCCATCGCATTTTCGCCAGAGCGCGAGTCCGCTACTCCAGCATGGGCTATCGGTAGCGCAAGGGACCTTACAGGCGGGATATAGGTTCGGTTCACAGCCTCTGATTTTCCAGCACGGAAGAAAAGCCATGAGCCGTCTGATGCCGGCGAAATTCAAACCGTCCTCATGGATGAGATGTTGAGCTGTTTCGACTATCCTTAGATCATTAAGGGAGTAAAGGCGGCGGTGAGTCGAGGTTCTCATGGGGCAGATGAGCCCCTCTTTCTCGTAGAGCCGAAGGGTAGGAATGGCGATTTGGAGCTTTCGGGCTGCGCTGCCAATGGAAAAGACAGGTTCAGAATCCGTTATCCGCATGACTCAGCTATGATATGCCTCTAGTATGAGAAAAGCTCTACCAAACGGTATACGACCAAACACCAGATTTTCTAACATTGATCTAAGAAGTCTGTCAAGAGAAAAGACGGCTGGAGTTTCCTCAGTTTTGTGGACCCT
>JABAOC010000941.1_pt1 | contig 20556 bp, 32 predicted proteins | sample 7062161 | NCBI WGS metagenome assembly JABAOC01 (sample SAMN14538625, study PRJNA623070) | marine sediment metagenome | biome: marine biome [ENVO:00000428]; feature: marine pelagic biome [ENVO:01000023]; material: deep marine sediment [ENVO:00002113] | place: India: Gulf of Khambhat ... | reverse complement strand
TTATATCCTTTGTTGGGGAAGTAAGTACCTATGAAGGTATAAGAGGTGTAATTGTCTGTACCAGTCATAACCGAAACAAAGAAAATATCCTCTTCTTTATGTTTTTTTACTTTTAGTGTGAATCTATTCTTAGACTTTGTGTTTAACACAGTAAAAATTGCGTTACCAGCGAAAACAAAATCTCTTAGTTGTTTTCCTCTGATTTGTGATTCATCTACAAAATTTAAAGAAGGTAAAGAAGGCCTAGTGAATTTCATATAAAAGTTTTAGTGGTTCAGTAACAATACAAATATATGGAAACCATTTTTAATGGCAAAAGAAAGTGGGGTAAAATTCCCCACCTCCTTCTTAATTAACCAATTAAATTAAGTTAGACTTCTTACCGTTAACAGCGTTAAAGAGTCTTTCCAAAAGTTCGTTAACAGATTCATCATTTAAACCATAGTCTGTTAATTCATTCTTTGTTTCTCTGATGTTTTTCACTGCCTTTTCAAGAACAACCTTCTTCATCATATTTTTCATACACTTAACGAAGTCTGTTTTGATAGCTAAAATGACAGGGTTGAAGTTATCGCCGTATATCATTTTTATCATTCTAACATTAACAGAAGCATCTTCGTTATTGAAGAAAGCAAAGTTGTTTTCGTTTGGGGTACTTCTACCGTTAGTGTTGTTTATAACAAGGCCAAATTTTCTATTCAAAGTCTTATCAACAATGTAATACAAAACACCCCTACTAGTGTAGTTCTTGTAATAAGACTTTTGTGTTGTACACCACTTAGTACCTGAACCATACAACTTAGATGATTCATATGACAAAGGAACAATAACCTTGAACCTATCATTATCCAAAACAACTCTTACATTGTTTTTAATGTCAGCTCTTGATGGTGTTGCTATTTCAGCAATCTTAGTCATGAACTCAGTTATGGTCTTGAATTTATTGATATCCCTCAACTCCTTTGGGATTTTACCGTTTAGGTTCTTTTCATACCAATACAAGGCACTTCTAACATCACTTTCCATTGAAGCTGGAAATTCTGTATTAACCCTATACTTATCAGTAGTGGTTTTGTAATACCTAACCTTAAAAAGCCATTCTATATACTTTTTATTAGTAGTAGGGTCTATTCTGTTGACAAGTGAAGCTGATCTTTCACTAACACCATATTTTGTTCTTAATTCTCTTAACTTCCTAGACATAATATTTCATATTTTGTTTAACTAAACAAAGATACGAAAAAATAAATAATAAACAAAATTAGAAATATATTATGAAAATATCCTTTATACTATAAACCTTATTAAATAGATCACGTAAATCTTCTTTTAGTTCGTAAGCACTAAAGCCAAGACACTCAAGAGATGACCTTACATTTTCTTCAACACACCCTCCTGTGCTTCCAGCTGTAACACTCATAATCACTGACTTGAGGTCGGGGCATATATTAGCCTCTTCTAAACCATCATTATGAAAATAAATATCAATAAATCTACCATCATTAAGTTCTACTATAATTGAGAACCCATCACTACCATAAAAATTTTGTATATATTCTTCTATAGTCACCTCTATTGAGATGGTTTGGTTCATTAATTCTTGTGGTGTTGGTTCACTGTTTTTAATCCAATCAAGTTCTTCAATTTCTTCCAATATGATTTTACGTAGATTCATTTTATAGGTTTTATTACTATGCCATATTTCAGTGGACCTAAATCATCGTCATGTGATCTAGTATAATTCATTGGTACGTTAAGGGGTAAATCATCCCCCTCAATGTCTATTTGAAAAAAATCTTCTTGTACACCTCTAACCTTACCCACAATAGGATATTTCTCAGGTACGGAACCAGTCCAATCGTCATCAATATGGGTTATTTCTACAGTATCCCCAATTTTTGGTGGGTTATCCTGATTGTATGTTACCTCATAATTTTTAATCCAATTTAGACCATCTAGTTCTTCTAATATGATTTTACGTAAATTCACATTTATAAATAGTTTTAAGGCATAAAAAAACCCTCCTAAGAGGGCTTTGGGGCCGATTGGATTTTAAAATCTTATCGTGCTTCCACCACCTTGTTTTTCTAAACAAGGAAACAATGGGTTGTGGTACCAGTCTTCTTACGTTGAACGGGGTCAAAACATCAGGCTATTCTTGCGAGTCATATTCATTATCCCCTTACGAGTCATTTCACGTATCTGCATTTCCGTTCCTATTCCTGACTTGTGACCTTGGTACGCGGGTACCACAATACCGGCGAGAGGTGAAGGTCTTCGTTCTTATGAACAGTGGTATCTTTTAACCTCACCACCTTTCTATAATATACTAAGTGGGTCTAAGGCCTCTCTTTAGTGGAGGTGTTGGGAGTCGAACCCAAGTCTTGCTCTACGTTAATAAAGTCTTCTACATGTTTAGGTAATGTTTTCTAACATTCCAAAATATTGTGTTTAGTTAAAGTGGTTTTAGATTGCCAAACACATAAATGCCTCCTCATAACAGCGAACCACACACCTTATACACTTTAGGTAGTCATCACCTTTTGAGAACTTTCTGTTGCTAGGTAAGTGTTCTCAGAACCCCAGTAGGTACCTAATTTAATTAGGCAGCTACAGTAGCACCTGCAGTCGCAATGTGACCAACAGTTGCATCAGCGAAAAAGTCGCCATTTAACAATAGTAATACGTTAATTTACGTGATAGTATTATTTCACGACATGCTTGCCCATTATCACAATAGCCAATCAATTCCAGTATCACCCCCAGATTTCAATGAACTAAATGTAAATATAGTTAAAATTACCAAATAGTCAAAATTTATCCGTGGTAATCTCCAAGAGCTGCGGCTTTTCTTTGTATTAGGTCCATTTCTCTATTTAGTTCCTCGATTCTTTTCTCATCATCTTTAGATAGATCAAACTTACTTTTAATACTAGAAACCTCTGCAGCTTTCTTATCATAATCTCTTAGATAACTTTCGTACAGTGCGGCTTTTCTTTGTCTTTCTTTTGCGTCCATATTGTTTATTTTTATTAGGCTAATATTAAATACTTATATAAAAAGATAAAGATTTGGCCAAAACTAAAAAGACTAAAAGAGAATTAAAACTAATACAAGAATGTAGGGTTCTTGTCAGGAAACATCCTAATCTAAAAAAAAGGAAACTTAATAGAATAAAGGACTTGGATAAAAGATTGTATTATATAAAGGTTTGGATTATAACGGAATCACAACCATTGAAAAAGTTAAAAAACTCAGAAAAACGTTGTTATCGTGGTAAGGATTGTTATCACTTAGACCATATAGTTTCTATATCCCATGGTTATAGAAATAATATTCCACCAGAAAAAATTGGTAGCCTTTCGAACCTTAGATTTATACCAGCAAAAGACAATATGAATAAAGGTTTTAAACTAACTGAGGAGTCTCATAAAGTTTTAAGGAAATTTAATAGAAAAAGATGATATTTATTAAAAAAGTATGAATATGGAATTTAAATTAAGTAAAATTTTAGAATCTACAGTACTTTCAGAGGGTAGGAAAGAGGACGCCATGAAGAAATATGGTGCATCTAAGGAATTAGTTGACCAATTATCTTCAAATGACCCTTCTGGTAATAACAAGTACTTAGATTGGATGACAAAGCAAGTAACATCTAATAGTGGTGACCAAGAAATGATTGCAGACAACGTTATAGCTGTTGTTAAAAGATTTCACAAACAAGCTGGAAGGTTAACTACTGATATGGCTAATGAGGCTAATGTTAATAGTAAGGCAAAAAAGAACCCTAAAGACATCAACACTTATAATGACACAAATGAACTATTAACCATTGTTAGGGTTGCTGAGAAAAAGGCGACAGACAAACAAATTAAAAAAGAAGCTGAAAAAATATATGAAGATAATGATGTCTTAGTTATTGTACCAATAACAACTAGAGCTTCTTGTAAGTATGGTTCTGGTAGTAAATGGTGTATCACTAGTCCTGGAAACACCCATTTTGAAAGTTATTCTAAAAACGCTGTATTCTACTTTATTACTGACAAAACAACTACACAGAGAGAAAACCCTACCCATTACAAATACGCCCTACAATACTCACACAACGGAGAAAAGACTTGGTGGGATGCTGAAGATAGGTCACATAGAAACACGCCGACATTTATGACCAGTAATAGTGGTAAAAAAGCTATGAAGGTTATTGACGCTTATCAAGTTACGGCAGCAGGTGAAAAACTAAAAAGAGAAATACAAAGGTTTATCATGAACCCTACATCTCGTAAGTATAGTGATTATGGTTCACACTTAACACCAGAACAAAAAACTGAGGTTATTGAAAAAATCATTATGGATGAAGGAGCCACTGTTACTGTTTTGGACGCCTTAATAGATGACTTAACAGACAAACAAAAGAACTTTATTCTATTAAATCTAACAGGTTTAAATACCAGTACATTTAATAGAGTAAAAGATAAATTAAACGATACACAACTACTTAATGTTATTAAAAATAATCCAGTAGTTCTTAATAATTCAGAATCTATTAACTATATAGATAGTAAACTAAACGACGAACAAAAATTCAACCTAGCTAGATCACTTGATAAATCTAACGTTAGTAACACTGATTCTAAAGTTATCATTAAAAAGTGGTCAATGACTCCAGAGGAAAGGTCTAAACACGGCCAACAATCTACATATGTATTCTTAATGATTAATGATGAAATAGATAAAATTATTAAGGTTGACTCATTAGACCCTGAATCATATAAAATTATTAACGGATTAAAACTTAAAACCGCTATGGATAATTCATTAAGTATGTACGCTGTTAGAACAGAAGGTGGATTACTGGATGAATATGTTGGTAAGGGTGGTAGTGCAGTACCTAAAGAAAAGATATTAGCTAAAGCTAGTAAAATCTAAATTATAATAAAAAAATAAGGGGACATTAGTCCCCTTTTTCTTTGCCAACAAAAACCTCAAACCTTTTTAAAATGTTGAGGGACGTTATTACAGTGTTAACGTTTTTTAAATATGTCTCAATCTTAAGAAAGTTCTTCTGAATTGTAAAGAAAATCTAAATACTCTTCCCAGATTTCTTTTTGTACTTCACACTTAGGTGGTCTAACATATTTGTCTTGATTAGTACAAATCCAGCAGTTACATGGACGACCCGTTGTTCTTAACCAAGTACAATTCTGACCATTAAAAATTTCTTCACGCCATTCATCTCTCAGTCTACTATCATCATAATAACAAGTCCAATTATTAACTCGTCTCTTGAACTTTATCCATTTTTTATAGCGCCGGTACGCTCTCTTCATATTTTTCATTTATCTCAGATTTGTCATTGTCACCCTCGCTAGAGTGAGAGAGTGACTTATTATCTGAGACTAGTTGAGTTAGTCATGTCTTTTGTTTTTATGCTTATTTTTACGTGTATACTTTTTCCTATTACGGTAGATATTTGGTCTCGTAGCCATTTTAATTTCTTGATATGTTACCGTAATTTGTTTCATAACACCACAAATATAGTATATTAGTCAACGCTAACCAACTTTTTATCTAATTTTTCAAACAAATTAGTATTATCCGTGTTCATATAACACATATAGATAGTATAAGCACGACCCCAATTACACCTATCAGACCAATATCCCCATGGTACTTCACTTAACGTATCAATACCATTGTTACAGTAACCCCTCCAAGTATCCACCATCCATTCACTTGGGTTGTCAAAGTCAACACCTTGTTTCTTAAACAACTTAAAAAGGTTTTTAACTACTGAGGACATTTCTTCCATCGTTTTATCTCCCTTCCACAGATGGAAATCTAAATACTCCATACGAGTAAAGATTTTATATGAAAAACCGAAATACCTTTTATTATCGTTTGTACGTCTAGGTTTACCAAACCTTCTTGAGTGGTATTTGTATACCTTCATGTCAGACTTCTTCTTGTATGGGAATGCCCAATCTACAACCCATTCAGCACCACCAAAAGAACTCCCACCAACATAATCCTCATTCTTAGAGATTGTTGTACCTGGGCCACAACTTAAGGCATAATTAAAAGCCCTCTTTCTGTGTTTGAATTCTTTTCGAGGCATTGATTCATCTTCTGGCCAAACAACATACTTAACTTTATAGTTGTCCCTAAACCTATTACTTTCACCCCACATACTCATATGTTCAAATATTTTTTAGCGTTTTCAATATACTTTCTAATGTTCTCTGCTCCAACTGGGTTAGCTGAATGGACGTTGTATGGTGGTATTGTTAGATCGTTGCTCATACAATAATCAACCAACCACTTTGCACAATCATAACCAGTTTTTTCTTTATTCCAATCAGAGGCAATTACTAAATTACTACCTTCAATTTCTTTAACATCAGCCAAATCATGATCAAAACAGACACCATCTGGTAGTCCATTAGATGTAATCCAGTCAGTAAATTCTTCATAAGATTTAACCCAAAACACATTAATATTTCTACCAATTGGTGAAAAAACTAACCAATCATCCTCAAGAGGGTCTCTAACGTCATCTAACCACAATAAAATTTTCATCCTATCAATATATTGAATATTTATATAAAAAACAAACTAATGAGCGATTTAATTAATTATATTGTACCAGACTTTGATTTCATAGAAAAATATACCTATCACTATAATGTTAAAGTCCTAGATGTTTATGACGGTGACACTATTAGGGTTGAAATTGATTTTGGTTTTGGTATGATTTGGAGGGGTAACACGGGTAAGGGTGTTAGTATTAGATTATATGGGATTGATACACCTGAGATTAGGGGTGAAGAAAGACCTGATGGTTTAATAGCGAGAGATAAACTAAGAGAAGAGATTTTAGGTAAGAACATTGTCTTGAAAACTATCAAAGATAAGACAGGTAAATATGGTAGGTACTTAGGTATTATCATTAAAGAGGATGGTACAAACATAAATGAGTGGTTAATTTCAGAAGGTTTGGCTGAACGTAGATATTATTAATGAAAGATTTAATTAAACATATATTAAAAGAATCTGATTTAGATTGGGTTAAAGACGTACCAGGAGTACCAAAAGGATTCACTATAATTGAACCTAAATCTAAAACAAACCCTAAAAATCATTTTAGAATCCATGTAACACATGGGCATGGAGAAGAAGGTGGTACTTGGGCGGACAATTGGTTTGGGTTCAAACAAAATGAAACAGATAAGTTAATTTACTTTGTTAATATTTTAAATTCAATAGAATCAAAACGTGACCCAATCAGTGAATTGGTTACTATGGTTTTAAGTGGTGAGGATTGGATAATGAAACCAATGGCTCAATATTTGAACCCAGAAGATTATGATGAAGATGGTGTAATACATGAAGGTGTTGCTTGGGAATTTCTTAATGAATATCTCTACGATTTGGGGGTTATCTCATTTAATTCACATTACCAAGAAGAGGCCATATTAGAAAGGTGGTGGGTTTCTTATTTTGATGAAAATGGTTTAGAACATAAAGTAGATGTTGATAAAAATGTGATATGGGCACAAAGGAAATAATTAAGAAAATATTAAAGGAAGAGGAGTTCGAGTGGATTGATGAAAATTTACCAACTCCTAGACAAATTATGGACCATGCTGCGGCCGAAACTAGATGGTCTGCTTATATACCTGAAATAAGTCGTAAAATAGAGTTCGATGTAAATGCTGAAGAATGGAATCATATGGCTGATATTCGTGTTAATAAGGTTGAAAGTAGAGGTTATGGTTCTTTTGGTAATAAATCCCATGAAGATTTTCGACCCAGTCACCTTGATCATTTATATGGTGAACCAGGTTCTTATGATAGAAAATGGTACAATAATAATGATTATGTAGGTCAGGATGAGCATGGTAGGAAACTAGTTAATATAATGGATGCTGTTAAAGATATGAGGGGATATAGTAACGAAGCGGCACAACTAACTATAGAATATAAAAGACAAATACAAGAACTCACTAAGAATTATGCTGAAGCTTTAAAACAATTAAGACCTAAGTATAATTATGAAAGTTCTGACAATGTGGAATTGGTTGTTTTAGATGATGAGGGTATTGTACACGACAAAGATGATTTCGAAGATTCTGGTTGGAATTACCCTGGTAGGGCGGAATTAAGGGATAGAAAACCTAGAAAACTGTGAAAAAACTAATCAGACATATATTGAGAGAAGAGATAGGTGGCAATTATTACTATCTAATAACTACCAAGGACAATAGATTTTATGTTTCTGACGGTGATGACTGGAATTTTGCTGATGAGTTGGTTCCTATGGATGGCACACTAAGTTATAAGGAATTAAATAAATTACATAACCCAAATAAAGGTACCAGACTATATACAGATAAAGAAGAGGCTGAAATTAGTTTACGTAGAATGATCTCTTGGTATAACACACCAGAGGAAAGAAAACAAAGTCGTGGTTGGTCGAATAAGTGGACTGACATGATTAATAATTTTACAGCCGAAATGGAGAAACACGGTATAGAATGGGATGATTTTGAAGTTAAAGAGTTTTATTTAGGTTTAATATTATCAACTAGAGATATATAATAATTTAAATGAAAGAGATTATTAAAAACATATTAAGGGAATCTAATTTTGATTGGATTAGAGATGTTGAGTTTGGTGTACCAGCAGTCAAAATAGAAAAGGAAACCAATAACCCAAAAGATGTTCTTTTATTGACAATACATTACAGTTTTTATAATGGTTCAACTGATAAAAAAGTTTTTTTTAAACGGGGTTTCACTGAAAAACCATCATACAATTTTTTACGAGGCACAGTAAATCATCCATTGTCGTTTGATGATCTACCTAAAGCTAGAGAGTTTCTATTGTGGGCTTCAGCTGTTGGGTTAAATGAAGATAGTTACGATGAAGATAGTGATTTTAACCCTGATTGGGCAGAGATTTCTGAACTACTGGTTATAGAAGACCCATTTATAGAGTATGGAGATGCCCTTATTGAAGGTTGGGATATGGTTTATTTTGACCCTATGGGTAATAGGTATAAAGCATATTTTGAATGAATTTAGATGAAATTAGAAATATGGCATTATCTCTGATGAGGGAGCATGGATTAAAAACATGGACCTTTAAATGGGCTAAAAAAGAGGTTGGTCGTTTTGGTTTTTGTGACTGCACCAATAAAAGTATATCATTGTCTCGTTTAATGACTCAACATGAAACAGACATAAATAGAGTTAAGAACACAATATTACACGAAATCGCTCATGGTATAGATTGTGAGAGAAGAGGATTTACTAACCACGACAAGGTTTGGCAGGAAATAGCTAAATCTATCGGTTGTAGTGCTGAAAAGTGTGGAGTAAGTAGTGGACTGGAAAAAAAGAAATTTGCTAAGTGGATAGCAACATGTGAACATTGTGGTAAAGAACATTATAGATACTATAAACCAAAAGATGGTGTGTCTTGTTCCGATTGTGATACAAAATATAATCCAGATTTCGGGTTAGATTTTAAAATCAATCAAGATGCGTTAGGTAAGTATAACCCAAGATGAAAAAGATAATAAAAAACATATTATTAAGTGAAGGCAGAATTGAGGATGCCAAGAAACTCTATAAGAATGTACCTGAACAAATATTTAATAGTTTCATTAATGATGACCCATCTGGTAATAACAAGTATTTAAACTGGATGTTAAAACAATACAATAAGTATTTTATGTATAGTGATATATGGTTAGATAGAATAAATAGAGTCACTATCAAGTCGTCGGATATCATTGAAGCGGTTAAACTATTTCATAAATACAATAATAGAATTACACAAGATAGGGTAGATTCTTATTTTAAGAGTTATATATACACAAAAAAAAAATATAAAAGATATAAATAGTTATGATCTAATAGAATTATCACAATTCATGTTTTGGATTATTAATTCATTCCCTACAGATAGTGAAATCAAAAAAGAAACTGATATAATATTAGATACTGAAGATATTTTAATTGTTGCCCCTAAAACGGTAAGGTCTTCTTGTAAGTATGGTACAAATACTAAATGGTGTACTGCAGCAACAAGAGGTGATAATTTCTATAACACTTACACTGGGGATAAAAAAGGGTTAATATATTTTATACTTAAAAAGGAAAGATTGAGTCAGTTTGGCACCAAGAAAATTGCTTTATTCTGGCAGAAGAAATCTCTTTATAGAAAGTATACCTGGTTTAATGATATGGATACTGAAATAGATGGTATATCAGAAATTAGACGTTATTTAACTGAAAATTATGGTATATCTGATGAAAAAAATAATAAATACAAAGAAATCACTAATTCTATTAAAAATTATCTTAGGAGTGAAAATAGTTTTAAAATCAGTAAAGATTTATGGGTGAAACTTTCTTACCTCACACCAATAGGTAGTATGGTAGATATTTATAGACACATTAAAGGTGAACAAAATTAACGACATATTATTAACTGAAGGTAGGGTTGATGATGCAAAAAGAAAATATCCTGAAATACCAGATGATATTTTTAGTGATTTGGCTACTACTGACCCTTCTGGTAATCACAAATATCTAGATTGGTTAGCTAAACACTTTTGGGAGGGTGCTAGTGGCCATATTAAACAGATTAACGATTTAGATAAGAAGGTGTGGGATAGTGATTTAGAAGAGGAAGAAAGAGATAAAGCAAAACTTTTAAGTTATGAAATTTTTGAGGAACAGATTTTACCACAACTAGATTATCTTTATGAGGTAATACATGATTACCATAAATTAAAAGAAAGTCAAAGACTAACTACTGATAAGATTTATGAAATAATAACTATAAATGCTAAAGCTATTGATCGAATCAGACATATATTAGTTAGGATAATTAAAAATAGTAACGAATTTACTGGTACTAATTTTACATATAAATCAGCTTTTTCAATACTGAAGAGTAATGCTGACAAAATATTAAACGATATAAACAACTACACACCTTATACAATTGATGTTTTAACTAACTTCGTTAAAAAGAACTACCCGACCAAAAAAGAGGTTAGAAAAAAAATGGATAATGAATCTGATCTTATTTATGAGGATAGATGTTTAAAAATTATTGTACCCAAAACACATGCAGCATCTTGTCATTTCGGAGTAGGTAGTAAGTGGTGTACCGCATCAAAAAATAACCCATCACATTTTAGAAGTTACACAAGTGGCACTAATAAGGGTTTGATTTATTTCATATTTAAAAAAGATTTTTATTCTGGTTATAGTAATTCACCACAAAAAATGGCTCTTTTCTGGAAGGAAGAAGGTGGTGTTTACAAATATATATGGTTTGATGCTGCTGATACTCTAATTAATGGTGGTAATTTTTTATGGAACTATCTAATATCTTGTAATGAAATAGATTACAGATATAATAGACCCGCAAGTAGATTTAAAGATAGGATAAAATTTACGATTAATAATAGACAAGATAATAAAAGACTCAATAAACACATGAACTATATTAAGTCTTTAATACAGAATTATATAGGGATGGAAGAAAATAGAACTATTGGTAGGAAATTACTAGATTTATTAGGTTACCAAGAAAAGAATTTCTTAAAATAAAGTTTACAAAAAACTTATCACACATATACTTATATTCAAATGGTTAACTCCATCTTTTAAGTAACCAGAGAAAATCTCTGTAGAGTTATCAGAAATGGTCACAAAGTTATTTGAAAGATTACTAAATAACACATAAGTAAAAAGTTAATTATGTATCAAGTAGAAAAAAATCCTACTGCGCACATTACTGTGAACAAAGGTAGGAGAAAAATTAAAAAAGGTAAGTTCGTCTACCTAAATGACGGACAAGAGTTCGAATTAGAACTATTCAACCCAACCCAAGACACTATTCTGTGTAAGATTTGGATTAATAACAAACCTATTTCAAGTTCAGGTATCGTCCTTAGACCAGGAGAAAGGGTATTCCTAGAAAGATTTATCGATGACCCAGCAAAGTTTAAGTTTGACACTTACGAAGTTGGTGGTAACTCAGAAGCGGTTAAAAGAGCTATTGAAAAAAATGGTTTAGTTAGAGTAGAGTTTTATCGTGAAGATGTTACAACTACAATTACTTATACCACCCCTAATATTAGCTGGGACCTAAACGGTACTCATTACCAGGACTATACGTATATTGATTATAACGCTGGTACTACCACACCATTATCAAATGTTTCTACTACTTTTACAACAAACAGTGTTGCCTCTTTTGGTGACATTCAGAAACGATCACTTAAGAGTAAGAGTGCCAAAGGACATAAGAAGATGGAAACTGGTAGAGTAGAGAAAGGTTCACATTCACAACAAAACTTCACAAAAGTAGATAAGAAGTTTTATTATTCATCGTTTCATAACATTGAATATCAGATCAAACCAATGTCTGTTATGAAAATAGATGCTAAACAAGCTGTACAAACAACTAAATATTGTACTAGTTGTGGCAAAAAGGCCAAACACACCCATAAATTCTGTTCAAGTTGTGGGACTAAATTATAATTAATGAACAAAAGGAGTTAACTATAAAGGGGACATTAAGTCCCCTTTTTTAAGTTAAAGTAATAAATAGTACCGCTAAAACAAAAGCACCCACTAAGACAAATATCATTGTGTCTACAAACGCTTTTCTCTTTAAATACTTTTCAAAATCCTTGTCATTCATAGTAAATAAAATCTATTATAGGGTAGTTTTTGTCTTCACTGTTGTTTAACCCTGTTTGACTTTCAGTGATTGTTGCGTAATATTGTGTATCAGATGTGACTATCTTACGTGTAGATATCAACACATCGTCGATGTAAACTCTCATTTCAAAACGATAGCTAAGTTGTGGTGATACAACAAACATTATTTGGTCACCGTCTTTAACTTCCCAAAATTCGTAAGTCCACACATACCCAGGTTCGATGATACTTCTGGCTATAACTGGTGGTTCATCAGTGTACTTAGGTGAACAACTAACTTCAATGAAATTAGAGTTACCATTAGATGGTTCTTCACTGAATACCAACTCAAACTTAACTTTATGATAGGTCGGTTCTTTCTGACAAGAACTAAATGTTAGAATTCCGACTAGAACGATAAATAAATACTTAACTAAATTTCTCATAACACCAAATATATAAAAATTATTTTAATATAGACGAAAAAATATGGGAAAAATTACTAATCCTCCCCATATTTTTTATTTAGTTCTTCTTCATATCCAGTATAGTCCCTTAATTCATAGAACTCATTGATGTTTAGTAACATAAAATTAGTGTTACCATACATTTCAACTTTAGTGGTATGGAAGTGTCCGTAGAACCAATGTGTTATGTTGTTCTCTTTTCTAAGAATACGATATAATTCAGTTACTAGAGCTCTTTCCTCCATTAACTCATGACCTAAGTTTTCATCTTCTTCAATGAATTGTTGAACCACATTAGGCCAAGTTTTACCACCATTGACTGGGTATACAAAGTCTGGAGCAGTATGAGTTACTACTATATCAATATTTTTGATTTCTCTAGCTAGTTCCTCATTCAATACGAATTTCTCATCTTCCCAGTGAAATCTATTAGGTCTATTATATCTAGCCTCTTGTAGATTTCTTCTACGTCTAGGAACCCTATCTATGCTAGTAGCACCACCAACACCTAGTATTCTTTTACCCTCTAACTCTAATACAGTGTAGTCTGGACAAAACTTAATGTTAGTTAATGCCTTCTCACCATCAAAAAATTCACCATTAAAGTAGTTTGGGTTGTCGTGGTTACCTCTAAACACATAAAGAGTTATACCTTTAAGTCGTAGAAACTTATTTAAATGACCTAAGTAATCTAGTTCTTTAGTTTCACAAAGAAACCCTACACCAAAATCACCAACATGAATTATGTCAGTGTTACGGATTTTACGATTGTCGATATACCATTTAACGTAATTAAGATTGCCATGTGTATCGCCCAAAAACACCAAAACTTATAGATTTTAAAGGTTATTATTAATTTATTTATATACAAATATACTAATAAATATGTNNGATATTTATAGGTATGACACATATATGGAAAAAAGAAGATATAGAATTTTTAAAAGAAAACTACCCTACGGAGGGTGGTAGATTTTGTGCAGATAAAATAGGTATTGATATAAGACAAATACATTCTAAGACACAATCATTAAATTTATCAATAAAACCACCCATAAATATTTCTAATTTCACTCACATAAAAGACCCTAAAATTTGTTATGTCTTAGGGTTATTGTGGGCTGATGGTTCATTAAGAAAACCTTACACAACCAATTTAGAATGTGTTAAAGATGATATGGTGGACTTTGAACCTGTCTTTGATTCTATTGGTGTGTGGAAAAAATATGAAAGAGAGAGAGGTCATAGACCACAAAAAACTTTAACGGTTTCTAGTAAGTGTTTAGTTAATTTTTTACTGGAACATGGTTATGGTGAAAAATCTATTAACTCACCTACTAAAATTTTATCTAAAATCCCTGAAGACTTAAAACACTATTTCTTTAGAGGGTTCTTAGATGGTGACGGATGTTTTTACTATAACCCAAAACAATACGCTAGAGAAGTTTCGTTTAGTGGTAGTTATAACCAAGATTGGTCCGACCTAATTAAATTATATGAATCTCTAGGTGTTAAAAACTATAGAGTTTATCGTAGAAAAACTAAACATGGTGGGCAATCGGCTCTTAGGGTCACCAATAAAGAGGGTGTTAAATTAATTGGTGAGTATATTTATAGTGGGGAACAGTTCGGTTTAACCCGTAAAAAAGAGAAGTTTAATGAANNAAGAGAAGTTTAATGAAATCATTAAAGAAAATAATTAAAGAGGAATTGAGTCGGTTACTTTGTTCTGACTGTGGTGAGCATGGTGAAGCATATTTCGTTAAAGATAATATATGGTACGATAATGTGCCACCATATAAACAAAAAAAAGTTTTATGTTTATCCTGTTTAGAAAAAAGATTAGGTAGAAAACTTAAAAAGAGTGATTTTAAGTCAGACAAACACGGTACATTTACATATAAACAACCTTGGTGGGATAAAATAGATTAGTACCTAGAAAAATCATAAGTTATAAATGAGTATCCTTCTTTATCTTCCCTTTCAACTTCTTTCCAACGTTCATTAAGGGTGGGGAAGTATGTATCACCTTCAATGTGTTGATGTACTTTGGTTAAATAAACCTTATTTACAAATTTAATACTTTTTTTGTAAATTTCCCCACCACCTATGATAAAAATTTCTTTATCTGTACCAGCTTTTCTAATAGCATTTTCAATACTGTTAACGGTAATACAACCTTCATAGGTTTTGTTTTTATCTCTAGTGATCACAATGTTAAGTCTGTTTGGTAATGGTTTACCTATTGACTCGTAGGTTTTTCTCCCCATTATCACAACATTGTTGGTTGTTAGACTTTTAAAGTGTTTGAGGTCTCCTGGTATATGCCAAGGTAGTTTACCATCTCTACCTATAACACCATTTTCAGAAGTTGCAACAATTATTGATATCATATATTTTATTGTTTAAATGTCTCTTTTAAATATGTTTTGTATCTATCTACACTACACTTTACGTCCACATAATTGTAATTAATACATAGTCTTTGTTGTTTATTAATATGACAAGAAAATATTAACACACGACGACCATTTTCAAAATCATAAGTAGTGTCTACCATTATGCCACGCATCACACACCAAATGAAAAAATTATAAATTTCTTCACTATATAGACAAAGATCATCAATGGTTATATGGTAATCCATAATAAAATATAGTAATTTTTTAGCAATAAAAAAACCCCCAGATTACTGGGGGAAATGATTTTTTTAACTTTTTCAACGAGGAAGGGACTTGCACCCTTCGATGCCTCGATTCGTATAGATTAAAAAGTCGACATTAACCTATCTTATTTGTGTGACCAGCCCAAGCGTCCATGGGTCGTGTATATCCTCCACCACTCGTTGTATAACAAATATACAACATGTTAAAAATAAAACAAGTTTTTTTGTCGATTTTATTTGATAATTTCAATTTTTTTTATTAGGGGGACAGGTATTTATTACCATTTATCACTATAGCGTCATGATCTATCGCTACTTTAAACCTTCTTTGATTGTTCTTTTCCTCTGATTTAAAAGTGAAGTTATCTTTCGTTGAGAACAATAATTTTTTCTTATCCCTCATATCATTATCCATATTACTATATGTTTTATTTGATGTGTCCCAGTTAATTGAATCTATCATTTCAATTCTTTCATTAGTCTCTCTTGATGAAATAATGTCACCCACTTTTTTACCATAAAAACTGAAACCCTTTTTTGCTAGAAATTCTTGTATCTTGATTGTTTGTTCTATGTGTGTGCCACCCTTGAAGTAAATCATGAAGTTACCCTTTTCTATGTCATTTATGTCATCACTAAAGTTAACCTCATTTAGTATTGTCCAGTTAGGGTCATAGGGTCTTATTTTTCCTGATTTTATTAGTGATTTTACATAATTAATTGACATTCTGTGGTTACTAGTGTCACTACCAATTTCACTAAATTTATACATTTCCATGTTATACTCTTCATCCCATTCTTTACCAACAAAGGTTTCTGGAACCCAATAAACACCGTTATCACTTTGTATAAAATAAGATGCACCAGGTATTAAATCTGATTCTATTTTTCTAATCCAATCTAAATCTTCCGACTCTTCTCGTATGATTTTCTTTAAGTCCATTATTAATAAATATACTAATGAGCGTACCCAGGATTCTGTTTTTTGTTATCATTTATCTTTGCCACTAACCCGACCATCATTGAGTAGCTCACCCCCTAGGTCTGTTTGTGTTGCATCCTCGGTAGTCAAAACGATTTACATCTCCTACCTTAAGCTAAGATGTCCTGAAGTTCCTCTGTTGCCAGCGATAACTCCTCTTTTAGTATATTAATCTAGTAAATTTCTTAAGTCCTTAAGTCTGTCGACCCAGTCTTTGTATTGTGCTATGTCGTCCTTATCCCAAACCTCACCAAAGGAATCTAATAGGTCCCATTGGTCTATCTTTTCTTGATAGTAGTTTATTTTGCTTTTAATAGCCGCGTTTCTCAAAATATCATTAACACCCTTTTCTTTTACGACACCCATATTCTCATATTTTTTGTTAATGTACCAAAAATTATTTATCGAACCAAAAAGTTCGTTAATTTTTGTCACTAATTTTTGCCTTCGTTTCATTAATCAGGCCTTTTCTTCTCTATATCCGTCAATATTTCAGTTAACCTATCTGTAACTCTTTCTTTAATCTCAGTTTCAAATTTCGTTATTCTCCTATCCAATTTAGTGTTGATCTTGTTAGAGATATATTCATATAGTTTGTCATTGATATACACATCATAATGGTAAACACCATTTATGATATTTAAATTACCTCTTTCAATGGTAACAAATATATCACCGTTTTTTATGTATTTTTTATTTGTGATTGGGGCAACCATTAATTCACTTTGGGAGTCGTTAATTAATTTAATGGCAATATCATAGGCCTTTTTTTGGACTTCGGCCATTTTTGGTGTTCTCTTCCTAAAAAGTTTTCGGAAGAAAACAAATAGTTTCTTTTTTTTATATCTAACACCCATATCTCTCAAAGATATATATTCTAATTAAAGTAATCAACCTTTATTAAAATCGTAAATATTTATTAATAAATATGCTAACAAATACTAGAACAATATTATTAAGTGAAGGCAGAAGAGAAGATGCTTATGAAAGATATATTACTAGTTTAAATGGTGGTCCCTTGAAGGATAGGATGAATGATTCTTTTCTAACTTTTATAGAAGGTGACCCTTCTGGTAATCACAAATATCTAGACTGGATGTTAAAACAAATGTTAAAGATGTTGATAGAAGGTGGACCAGATCACCCAAGATACCATGAAAACGGTGTTGTTAGTGTTGTAAAAAAATTTCACCAGGTTCAGAAACGATTAGATAAAAAAGATATTAATCAGTATAAAAATATTTTAGAGTTAGTAAAAGCATTAGAGAACCTAGGTGATTCTAAAAAGGAAAGAAAATTAAAAGGAGCGGATAAGATATATGAGGATAAAAATATTTTAGTGGTTAAACCAAAAACTAATGAAGGTTCTTGTTATTACGGAGCATCAACTAAATGGTGTGTTGCGGCTAAAGGTGACAACCAATTTAATAACTATACTCGTGACGGTATTTTATATTACCTAATATGGAAGCCAATAATGCCAGAAGGTATGGAAGAATACCAAAAAATAGCTAGATATATTGCACACGGTTATCCATATGAAACTGAAGGTGAATATTTTACGGCAACAGATAGAAATATAGCCGGTAACTCACTAGAATATGATTTATTTGGTGCGAGAAATGTATATGATAAAAACTGGGGTGTAAACAGTCTTGAAATAGATAGGAAGGCTAGAAATTATTATGATTCGTGGGATAAGGCAAAAATAAATATTGATACTGATTATGCCAAACATGGTATGATTCTAAGAAGAACCAGGTCTATCAACCATTTCGACGATTTTGATGATGACTTAAATTTTGATTTTTAATGGGAATTAAGGAGATTATATTAGAAGAATTATTATTTGAGGGTAGATTAGAAACCGTTAAAAACAAATATGCTCAGTATGATGGGGATGAGGTGATTGATCACTTATCTTCAAATGACCCGTCTGGGAATAATAAATATTTGTCTTGGATGGCTAAAATGTTTTTTGAATTTAACGTTGGTCTAAATTCTATTACTGACGCTATAAATTATTTTCATAATAATGTACATAAGTTTGATCAAAAAGACATTAACCAGTTCCGTAACTTTAGAGACTTCGAAATAGCTAGAGAAAATGCTTCATTAAAGAAATCTAAAAAAGAGTTAAAGGAAGAAGGGGCTGAGAAGATATTTGAGAACGAAAGGTATCTTGTTATTAGACCAAAAACACATGCAGCATCATGTCAATACGGTTCCAACACTAGGTGGTGTATCACTATGAGGGATTACGCCAACTATTTCAATAGTTATACTAATCAATCATCATTCTTCTTTGTTATCGATAAAGTTAGACAGGAACCTGAACCAGGGTTTGCTAGAAGAAGATATTATAAAATAGCTATTCAGTGGCAACCTAGAAGTAATTACGCATATCTAAATCATAAAGATAGTTTTATTGAATCAGCATCTAAAAGAAATTCATACATTTTCTATTGGAATTCTAGTGATTTAAATGTTACTGAAAAAACATTTAGAAAATATGTGGGTAATGATGCTGAACCTATATTAAACACCATTGAAACTTATATGAAAAACTTACATACTAAGTTTTATGAACAAGAATTTGAAAATCAAAAAACTAACCCAAGAGTTAAGGAACTAGAAAAGGAGATTAATGATTTGACTAATGTATACAACATTCTTTACCGAAGGAATCAAAGTATTTTTAACGCAAGACGTAGAATTATGAGTAGACTTAGGGCCTTTAATAAATCTGCTAAATATTATTCAGATATGTTAACACGAGTTAGAAGGAGCTTTTTGAGATTGGGTAAGGAGGTTCCAGATAATGAAACAATATTAAAATCTCTGGGTTTATTAGATGCTTTTAATGAGGCTACACGACCTAGTGAAGATTTAACTAGTAAATTTGATAGAATTACTGAGGTTTGGGAGTTAACGAAAAGAAGAGTACATACTGTAAACAGGGAATTAAGCGCGTTGAGGTCTGAGTTAGAAAGTTTAACTGGTGGTCGCAATAACCGTAAGAACATTAAATATCGTGAATAAAAGGCCCTACCATCTCACATAGGACCCCTTAAATATACCTCTCAACGTCTATCCATCTATATGGCCTACCTTCACCTTCATTAGTTACCCTTCTACATACTTCACCTCTAACAACACCAAACATTGGATAATCAATGGGAAATCTTTCACATACTTCTCTTGGGCTGATCATTTCATCGTTATAATTAACAAGACCATCTTCGTTAACCAACCACTTGTGTGATACAGCACGATATCGGGTGTTAATAAACAAAACAGTAATACTTCCTGAAGGTAATCTTTCTACACTCATTTTATTAAAAATTTAAGTTCCCCCGATAGGATTCGAACCTATAACCCTCTGCTTAAAAGGCAGCAGCTCTACCATTGAGCTACGGAGGAATATTTCGGGTGCCTTCCCTCACATACAACACATGTGTAATATGTGAGTTAAACTGCTGGATTTTTTCAGTCAGTATGGTCACCCTATCTATAGAATATTGTGGAGTACACGGGAATCGAACCAGTCTTCCCAGTTCTGTGGGACGGCCGTGTCCCCAACTAGTACCCCATAAAGTTCCCCCGGCAGGGCTCGAACCTGCGACTCACTGGTTAAAAGCCAGTTACTCTACCAACTGAGTTACGAAGGAATGTCGTACCCCCTACAGGATTCGAACCTGTGACCCGCTGATT
>JABAOC010007746.1_pt3 | contig 20558 bp, 19 predicted proteins | sample 7062161 | NCBI WGS metagenome assembly JABAOC01 (sample SAMN14538625, study PRJNA623070) | marine sediment metagenome | biome: marine biome [ENVO:00000428]; feature: marine pelagic biome [ENVO:01000023]; material: deep marine sediment [ENVO:00002113] | place: India: Gulf of Khambhat ... | reverse complement strand
GCTACATACCTGGTTTTTGAGGAAACTCCAAAGAATTTTTTAGAGTTTCCTCAGTTTTGTAGACGCTCATGTGCCTGAGGGACGTTTGCTGAAGCGTTCATGCTGAAAGCTGTGGCTCTCAGGCTATCTTTGCGGCTCATGAGTGCACCCACGTTTCGAACACAAGGTTAAAGGCGAAAGGTTAAAGGATGATCGATTTGCACCTCTGGGTCTTCTCTCATTTGTCCTTTGACCTTGATCCTTTTTTTGATTACCCTGTGAGCCCCGAGAGGGTCAACACGAGAGCAAGGGAGCCAAGCAAGAGGACTCATTCCTATTCACGGTAACCCGATAAATAAAAGGGGCGAGGATTCATCCCTGCCCCCGGTGAACGACGCCTTTTGTTTCGAAAAAACCGTGAAAAAGTTCTCCAATTAACCCTTTCGGGCCAATTCGGCATGAATGTTTTTGGGAATGTGCGGATTATGGCATTTTCCGCACGATTTCTGTGCGTTCTCTGTGGCAATCTCCCCGCCCTTTTCGGCCTCGGCTCCCATCATCATGGCCTGGTATTTCTCGCCCGGTCCATGGCAGGCCTCGCACCCAATATTTCTCTCGGCAAAGGCCCCGGTTTGGGGGTCATAACCAGTGGTGTGGCATGGATAGCACCGCTCTTTATCAGGGTCATCCTTGATCCTGAGATAGGCCATGGTTGTCATCGGCGAATCCCGCCATGCATTGATATACTCTTCGTTCATGCCTTCGTGGCAGTCGACGCAGTCCTGAGATCCCACGTAGGCCACCCCTCCGAGCACCGCTTTTTCCCCCGGAGCCTCCTCCAAAAGGGGCGCTGTCTCCTCCCAATCTCGAATCAAGGTCACGATATTTTCAATCTGTTCCTTGTTCAGGGGACCGCCTTCAGTGTCACCCAACGGTGCCATCCCGGTTTGGGGAATTCCTCGTTCGATCATTTTATAGATCACCGCATCGTCGACCTCTTCAAGGAACCCTTTTGAGTTTATGGGCGAAACCGTCTTAGACCCTTCGCCATTTTTTCCATGACAATCGGCGCAATGGGTCAAATAGAGTGGCCTTCCCCTTTCCACCGCTTCCAGTCTCATCTTTTCGGTAGTGGCCTTCAGCCGAGAGGGTTCGAAGATCCAGTAAATGGTCATAAATATGGCGATGGCCGCAGTTAGCAGGAAACACCAGGTAATCTGTTTCTCCATCGTTCCTCTCCCTATGCCGATACCAGTTGAGACCGATTGAATTTCTTTCGCTGGATGGCCCTATTTGTATCGACGACGATTTTGTCCTCTACGATCTCGATAGGATAGATATCCATTGGCCTGGGGGGTGGACCCTCTAAAACCTCTCCAACGGCATTGAACTTGGCACCATGGCAGGGACACTCAAACACGTTCTTTGCCTCGGTCCAGCGGACGATACAGCGAAGATGCGTGCATATCGCCGAGAAGGCGAGGAACCCTTTATCCATCCGATTGATAAAGACCTTTTCCTTCCTGAAAAGAACGACTTTCCCCACTGGGAAATCATCAACTTTACCGGCGATCAGGAGCTTTTCGGCCTTTCCCCCTCTGACTTTGGGCCATAGAAAGGCGAGGGTTCCTCCAATCAATTCCCCTATGACGATGGCAGTTGCTGCGATCCACCCATAGCCGATCATCTTTCTTCTAGATAACCCTTTTTCTTCTTCGGTCATTCTTTTCCTCTTTCGGTTTTATTACATCTTCAAAGATACGGTTCACACCTGGCCACTATCCCCAGGGCACGACGAACCCCCAGTTCTCACCCCGGAATAAGGAGCCGATAACGATCAGCAGGACGGCCCCGAAGACAAAAAGGATAAAGAGGATGACGAGAACGGTTCTCTTCTCCTTGATATCGATATAAGGAATAAGAAAGAGCCAAATGACGATGATGACTGGAATGATTACTCCCATCACAGCGGGAGGAGCCCACCGGTAATGGATGAGCTCCTGAATACCTGTAAAGTACCACGGGGCCTTCCCCGGATTAGGTGTGATCAGGGGATTTGCCATCTCTTCCAGGGGGGCATTAAAAAGCCAGGAGAAAATCAATAAGACTAAGGTTACGGCGAGAATACAAAGCGTCATGGGAACGATGTAGTGAGGCCATGTGTCGACCAGATCTTCGGGCTTCTTTTCTACCAGGGGAGATGTTCCCTCAACAAGTTCCATCAAGCCATAAGTCTTATCAGGGGCTTTTTCAAAGACCCCCTCTTTTTTCTCCGTTGTTTCTTCGGCCATGGTTAACCTCCAAACTCATAATGGGTCCGAGATTCCCCCATCTTTTCGGATTCTCCAGAAATGAATCGCCATAAAACCAGCCGCCAAAAGGGGCACAACGATACAATGCATGACATAGAACCTGAGTAAGGCGGGTTGTCCCACCTCGTCCGCCCCGAGCATAAAGAAGCGAACTTCATCTCCAATGAGGGGCGTATAGCCTGCAATTGTTGTCCCGACGGTAATCCCCCAGTAGGCCAACTGGTCCCACGGGAGGAGATAGCCGGTGTAACTCAGAGCCAAGGTCAAGACGAAGAGAATGACCCCAACCACCCAGTTAAACTCCCTCGGAGGACGGTAGGATCGGGTGTAGAATACCCGGATCATATGGAGAAAGACCGTTACGATCATGGCATGGGCTGCCCATCGGTGGAGATTCCTCAATATCTGGCCATTGTAAACGCCTGTGGATAGAAATTTCATGTCGTGGTAAGCCCTCTCGACGGTCGGTGCGTAGAGGAACATCAGGAGGACCCCGGTGATTGTGAGAATGACGAAAAGGAGAAAGGAGATACCCCCCATGCAGTAGGTAAAGCTAAATTTGATCCCATGCCTTTTGATCTTCACCGGAAAGATGTGGAGGACGAAGTTGTTAAACATGACCATCGATTTCTTGAGCGGGGTATCAGGCAGTCCGCTTCTGATGATCGATTTGAAGATCCTGGATTGCGTTAACCTCTCAATCATTTTTTCCCCCTTTGCAGGGCCTGTTAGAAACCGAAGAACTAGACAGCATTGAGAATATTCACGACGCGATTAATCCTCGTATAGAGTGGTTCCGCGATGAAACATCTCCATTGAAATGGCACCTGTGGGACATCGCCTGGCACAGAGACCGCACTGGATACACATGGATTCGTCCTTGATCATGGCAGTACCCGACTCCAGTCGTACCCCCCTTTCGTTCCTTATCCTTTCCAGAGAGACCCCGAAGCAGCCCTCCACCAGTTGTTCGAGATGTCGATCCCCCTCGATCTCATCCAATTTGACCATCCTGAAACAGTATCGCGGGCAGACGTCCACACACCCCCCACAGAGGATACATTTCTTCCGATCAAAGATCGTGAAAATATGGCATTGGAAACACCGTTTAGCCTCTTCAACCGCCTCCCCTCTGGAGAATCCTAGATCGACCTCCTCGTGAAGGGAATCCCTTCTCCCTGCGGGGAGAGTCAGCATTCTATGCCGGGGGATTCTCTCCAGGTTTCGCTCGATGTCTATTTCTTCCACCGGAGTGAAGAAGGCCTGTTTCTTTCGAGCTGTTTTCTTATCGGATAGAAAAAGATCAATGGAAACGGCTGCCCTCCTCCCATCCGCGATGACCCTGATGACGTCCCTGGGACCCGTCACAAAATCTCCGCCCGCGAAGATCCCGGGGATGTTGGTCTGAAAAGTGTCAGGGTCAACCACCAAACGGGCCCACTTGGACATCTCAAGGCCGATCTCCTCGGGGAGAAATGAGATATCAGGGGACTGGCTCACAGCGGGTATGACCACGTCAACCGGAACCGCAAATTCAGATCCCTCAATGGGGATAGGCCGTCTTCGACCGGAGTCGTCCGGTTCTCCCAGCCTGTTTCGGACGCATCCAATACCGCTTACACTTTTGCCGTCGTGGGAAAAAATTTCGATAGGAGAAGTGAGGTAGTTCACCTCGACCCCTTCAAGCTCGGCCTCTTCCAGCTCTCTTTCATCGACGGGCATTTCTGCCCTGGTTCTCCGATAGAAGATATAAACCTTTTCGGCTCCCAATCGAAGGGATGATCTCGCGGTATCAATGGCCGTGTTGCCACCGCCAATGACAGCGATTCGTTTCCCTATTTTGAGATCTTTCTCCTCCAAGTTGACCTGGCGCATGAAGGTCACCCCGTGGATAACTCCCTTAAGATCCTCACCCTGTATTTCCAGCCTATCCGCCTTGTGGGCGCCTGCGGCGATGTAGACGGCGTTATAGTCCCTTTTCAGGTCCTCCAGTTTGATTTCCTGGCCGATGGGTGTATGGGTATGAATCTCAACGCCCAGGTACTTCAGCTCCTCAAAGGCTTCTTCTACTACCTGCCGAGGAAGGCGATAGGGAGGAATCCCCGCAGTGAGCATCCCCCCTTTAACGGGGAGAGATTCGTAGACGGTCACGTGATATCCCATTCTGGCCACATCGTTAGCCGCCGCAAGCCCCGAAGGTCCGGCCCCTATGATGGCAACCTTCTGGTCCCTCTTCGTTTTGCTCCGGATCTCATCTAACTCCTGCCTTTTCGTTGGCTGAACTCTGAAGTCAGTGCTGGCGCGTTTCAAAGAACAGATGGATATGGGACGGTCAAACCGAATTCCCCTCCGACACTTCTCCTCGCAAGGGTGAACACAGATTCGTCCGAGTATGGCAGGAAAGAGGTTATCTCCCCTGTTGATGTCAAAGGCCTTATCAAAATTTCCGCTCATGATGGCAGCGATATATGCCGGGGCATGAGTGTTGACCGGGCAAGCATTCTCGCAGCCAATGTTTTCCTCAAACCATTGCTCGTCAGGTATTTTTACGCGAAACCTTTCAGAGGTCATCTTCTTTTCGGTCTCCGGAACCCCTCTGGGATTGCTCACTGAATTGGATGGGGCCTGTGGTTTTTGAATGCCCGGTTGCCTGAGTTTCAAGAGATCAAAGAGAATGTTATCAGCTTTTTTTGGGTTTCCGCAAGTTTCGTCGACCGCCGTTTGGTGAGTTTCAACAAGTGTTCGTGCCGAGTCAACTCCCGACGGAAAGTCATTCGATCCGTGCCGATAGGATATAAGCAAAAAGGTCGGCCATCTCTCTCTCCTCGAACTGAGGCCAGGGAACGCCCGCCTCGAGCATCTCTTTTTTCATCTTTTCGGGGGCCGTGTTCCACATCCCGCTCAGCACGTCCAGAGGCGTCTTGAGATTGGATGCGGGGCCGAATTCCGGAACGAGAGTCCCTCCCCCGACATCCGCCCCGTGGCAGTCAGCGCATTTTTTCTCAACAAAAAGGTGCCGACCCTTCTCGGGATTTCCTGGTCTGGCTGCGTAGCTCAGAAAGTAGATGTAGCTCACAAGATCGGACATTTCTTCTGGGGTCAGTGGCATGTCGGGGTGATCCGGATCGGTCCACATGGTATGATTGAGCATTCGTCTCACGATGTGCGAGAATGGGCCGACGGCAACACCCTCAAAGGCTTCACGAGGCTTGCCTTCACGAGGATGGCAATTGATGCACCCCTTTTTGAGGAAAAGTCTCTGCCCGCTTTTCGGATTCGGAGGCGGAAGGTAAATACTCTCTCCCCCAGCTTCACCAAAGCCACTTCTTTTGATGTACGCGATCAGATCCATAAGATCATTTTCTTCGAATTCGAAAAGATCGATCCCTTCCGTTTGTAATGTTTTGTTCACCGCCTTCCCACTGTTCCAGAAACGGGTCACAAAAAACACAGGAGATTTGTATCGCTTAAACTCATCGAGGGGCTTGACCTTCACGATACCGACCTTGCCCACCCGATGGCAATTGACACACTTCTCCCGGAAAAGGACCCTTTCTCCTTCCTCTGGGTCTCCTGGCTTGTCAAAAAAATTGAGGTACGAGAGAAAAGGCATCAAGATGGCCATCTCTTCGGACGTGATTGGGGGCCACTTGATATGCTCCTCTTCATACTTCTCGCTCATCTTCGGAACATGGTTCCAGATCATCTGGGAAATCCCATAAAAGCTCTGTTCGGTCACAGCCTTTGTCATGTCCTGGGCCGCGGTTCCCCCATACCCGCCAATGGAATGGCACTCCATGCACCCCTTCTCATAGAAAAGCTGAAAGCCTTCAGCAGGGTTTTCAGGAATAGGAAGAAGGGGTTCCCCTCCCCAGGTTTCCTGGGCCAGGCCGACCCTCGAGATGCATAAAAGCGCAAAAATAACCGTAAGAATGAAGACGACCATTCGATTCCAAAGTTTTGTACTCAATCCTTCCCTCCTTTTTTGCTTTTGCCTCGATTGAGAAGGATCCCCCAGAAGACGTAATTATAAACCCCCAGAAGAAATAGGAAAAGGGGCATGGCTATCAGGGAGATCGCAATAGAGGCCGAAAACACGTCTTTGAGCTGCCAGGAAAGCCAGATAAGCCGCAGTATCCAGATGACAATGCCGAAGATGAAAGTATAGAAAGTCACCAGTAGGACGACCTGCCAGAAGAAGGTCTTTCTCTCATTCCAGCTCCACTGACTGGTCATTTGCTCCCCTCCCTTTGTCTCAGGTTGAGACATTTGCAGCAGATTCCGGCAGATAACTCTTGACCCGTTCTTCGACCTCTTTCACGCCGACCTCCTTACCCTCATGAACTTCCCAGATAGAGATGATCGGGAAGAACCTTGAAAAAAGCAGGTAGAGAAACACAAAGAAAGAAAAAGACCCTAGCATGATTCCCCATTCGACCCATGAAGGGAAGTATATCCCTGAGGGATACGGAAGACGAGGGTTTGCTAGGGTAGGTACAATGATGGTAAAGCGTTCCAACCACATGCCAATGAGGACGGCGATCGAAGCGACCAAAACCCCGGTGATCGTCTTTAGCTTTTTGAAACTTAGAATGATGACGGGAACGACAAAGTTACAAAAAACCATAGTCCAGAAAAAGGGGGCATAGGGACCTGTGAATTTGGACCAGAAAACCCGCATTTCAGAGGGTTCGTGCCCGAAAAAACCGGTCAGGTACTCGCTGAAGGTGAAATAGAACCAGAGCAGAGACATCACCAGAAGCAAGACCCCCAGGTAATTGAAATGGATTGGCTTCAAATAGGATTCAAGGTGGTAGACCCTTCTGAGGGTAACCATCATGACAATGAGGGCGGCAATCCCTGAAAAGATGGCCCCACAGACAAAGTAGGGTCCAAAAATCGTGCTGTGCCACATGGGCTGGACGGTCATGGAAAAGATATAGGAAATAACCGTATGAACCGAAACAGCGATTGGGATCACCACGACAGACATGATGGCAATTCCGACGTTGAGGACTTTCTGTTGCTTCGGGTTTCCGTTCCACCCAAAGGAGAGAACCTGGTAGAAGCGGTGGAGCCATTTTCTATCGGCGAATCGATCCCGCAAAATCGCGATGTCTGGAATCAGTGGGATGTAGAGAAAGACACTACTCGCCGTGAGATAGGAGGTAATACTCATGGCATCCCAGAGGAGAGGCGACTGATATCGACCATAAAAAAGGGGCATGTAAACCTTGTGGGGGCGACCGAGGTCAAAAAGGATATTTGCGGCACCAATGAAAAGGACAGCGACCGTGATCACCTCGGCCATTCGAGTGACGGGTCGTCGCCATTCGGCCTGAGCCATGCGCAGAATGGCTGAAATCAGGGTCCCAGCATGGCTAATCCCGATGAAAAAGACGAAGTTTGTAATGTAAAATCCCCATAAGACGGGCTGATTCAATCCGGAGGCACCGAGACCATAGCGCCATTGGAGAAAATAACAGAGTGCTCCCCATGCACTGAGTGCCACGAGGATCCCCATTGCGATCGTAACGCCTTTTTTGGGGTTTGCGATCGGATCAAACAGGGTGCGATGTTCATCAAAATTCAGGCGATGGCTAGCGGAGTGCATGCCGTTCTCCCTCCATGAGATAGGTCACCTTGGGTTCGGTTCCCAGGTCTTCGAGAAGATGAAAAGCGCGAGGACTGCGGGAAAGAGCTGAAACGGTACTCTCTGGGTCTTTCAAATCGCCAAAATACATTGCATTGCTCGGACAGGCCTCGACACATGCTGGAATGTACTCATCTGCGCGCATTTCTCTCCTCTCGGCAGCAGCCCGATCCCGGGCCTTTAAGAGGCGGTGGGAACAAAACGTACATTTCTCTACGACCCCCCATTCGCGCACATAGACGTCGGGATTGAGACCCCGTTCCATGGTTTTTGGAATGCGGTATTGATGCCAGTTGAAATACTTGACATTGTAGGGACAGGCAGCCATGCAGAACCGACACCCAATGCAGCGATCCCAGATTTGGGCCACGATCCCTTCGGGGTTCCGATAAGTCGCATAGACGGGACAGACCTTTACGCATGGAGGCTTGTCGCAGTGCATACAGGGTCGCGGTATGAACTTGGTCCTAGCTTCCGGGTATTCTTCCTCCGTCTCGGTCACCATATCCAGCCAACTGATCACGCGACCTCTTTCGGCTTGCCCCTTTCCAACAAATGGCACGTTGTTTTCGCTTTTGCAGGCAACCATACAAGCCTGGCAGGCTGTGCATTTGTCCAGATCGATGACCATTCCCCAGAGTGCCATGTTTTCCTGTCCGCCTCCTATCTCACGCTTTCGTAATTGTGACGCGGGTGCCTGCCAGAACGCCAAATCCTTTCAGGGTGTCGTCAAGGCTTATAATCACGTCGTTGGGATTGCTCCCCCGGCCTTTCGCCCACCGTCCATAGGCGCGATGCCCTTGGCCAAAGGGGATGTGGACCATGTCTGGAGCCACAGTCGAACTGGTTGCAGCTCTGAGCTGGATCTTTCCCTTAGAAGACTCTAGCCACACGCGGTCGCCATCGCGAATTCCCATCTCCTCTGCCTTCCGGGTGTTGATCTCGACCCAGTTTTCCCACGTTTCTTTGACGTGAGGCGCAAGTGTTTCCTGGAGCCAAGGCTGAGACGCTGTCACCCCTGACATGGACATGATACGATAGGCATTCAGGGTAAAGGATGACTCACTGTTCTCTTGCCCCTCCACGGTCTCGTGATGAGGTAGATACAGGCGGTCTCCGCGTGCCTCAAGGCCAAGCTCTGCCAGGAGACGTTTCATGCCCCCCGAATTTTCAGCGGCAGTCCTCATTCGTTCCTCGAGAAGGCGTGAGTAGAACGCAAACTTCCCCGGGGGGGTTGGGATGAGATCCCTGAGTTTTGTGGAAGATCCCCCTGGGTTCCACCATGCCCCTTTAGCGGAAAGGCTGTCCCAAAAAGCCTCAAATGACTTCTCCTTCCGGGTGCGATACCCACTCCTTTCCAGGAACTGCCGAAAGGCCTCCTCTTCCGGAATGGAAACGATGTATCCCTCTTCCGAGTCATAGAGCCCCCTCGTGGTCTGAACCAGTAAGGCTTGCCAATCCTTCCAGGGGAAGGCCTTGGCCATCCCATCGCCCAGCTTTTTGGCTACGCCTATGAGGAAGTCTCCTGTATCTCTTGTTTCATGAATCGGAGTTACGGCTGGCCTTCCCAGACTGAAAAGGTTGAATCCGGAGACGTGACGAACGGGACTTCCCTGCCACCGTTCCAGGAAGGTGTGATCTGGCAGGATAAGATCGGCGTAAAGCGATGTCTCATCCAGAAAGGGGCTGAAACTGACGATGAACGGAATCTTCCTGAGGGCCTCGATGAAGTTCTCCCGCCTGGGGTGCGAAAAGAGCGGATCTGTATGGACGAGAAAAAGGGTGTCTACAGGGTAAGGCTGGCCAGCGATGACATTTTGAGGGAAGTTTTCGACCGCATCGGTCGCAAGAAAATATCTACCCTGACCTGCACCATCGATTCTTGGCCGAAAGTTGGCACGTCGAACCTGCTCATTCTGCTCAAGGGCTGGCCACGTTAACGTGGGAACATCAGATTGGACCGTCAGACCCCCAGCAGATCCGAGGCTTCCACTGAGCCCGTTCAAGCTGTGGATGGCCATTCTCGTATAGATATCATTAGGATGGTACGAAAGGCCCTTCTCACCGAGGGCCAGAGCCGGCTTCGTGCTTGCAAAAGCTCTTGCAAGAGAGAAAATCGTCTTGACCGGTACGCCTGTAATACTCGAGACTTTCAAGGGTCCGTACTCGTTGAGCACCAGGGTCTTAAATCCCATGTGATGCTTACCATCATGATCTGTCCAATCCTCGAAGCCAGATCCGTTACTTTCAACAAACTTCAAGTCATAGATCCACTCTTGGATCATAACATTGGCCAACCCGAGAGCCAGAGCAGCATCGGTCCCTGGTCGAATGGGAATCCACTGGTCGGCTTTACTGGCCGTAACCGAATACCGAGGGTCCACCACGTAAATCCTTCCTCGGTTACCACGCCTTTCCTGGCGAATATGGCCATAGGCTCGGAGCTGAAACACCGGAGAGACCCATGCCTCCAATAGGCTGCAGCCAAATGAGAGGATCAAGCCCGTGTTCATCAAATCATAGCCAAGAGGGCTCGTGACCCCTTGCATCAGGGAATGCGCCTTCGCCGGCTCGTCGGGCGCAAAGCAGCGGTTTCGAATGTAGTTCGGCGTGCCGTAAGCGTTCGCAAATCTTCGAATCAAGGGATCACGCAAATCGGTGAACTGACCGGCAAGAATGGCGAGAGAATGGGTGAGATCTTTCTCTTTCAACGCTCGGAGTCGTTCGACCACGAGGTCGTTCGCCTCTTCCCAACTGATCGGTTGCCATTTGCCCTCACCCCGCTCCCCGATCCTCTTGAGAGGCGTTTGAACCCTGTCAGGGTCATTGAGCGACTGGATACTGGCCAAACCTTTGGGACAGATGCCGCCGCTGTTGATGGGATGAAGGGGATTTCCAATGACGCCCACGGGTCTGCCACCGACAACCCGAACCAGGAGGCCACACCCTCCCAGACACTGCTGGCAGATCGATGGAATCCATTCTTCGATCGGATTTTCCCATTCTGTCGGGGGTAACCGACCGGACACGATATTGTCAAAGTCGGTACAGCCTGCCGAAAGGCCGGCCACTGTCCCCATGAAAAGCTTCAGGAAATGTCGTCGAGATAGTGTTAACACGCGTCACGCCTCCGATCTGGACGTTTACCAGTGACATGCCAAACAGTCATTGTTCGCCCCGTATTCTCGATGACAGTCCATGCACGCATTCATGCTCAGGGTCTTCAATCGCTTTGAGGGAGGGCTCGTCGTTTCGCCGATCTCTCCATGGCAAGTCTCACACTGAATCCCGGCACCCATAACATGCCTTTGATGAGTGAAGAACACATGGTCTGGTGTTCGAGAGACCTTCTTCCACGGGATTTCCTTCTGGCTCTTGGCGTATTCCTGGATCTTTGCCTCTTCTGAGCTATCGGTCATGGGCTCTTCGTGGCACTCCAGACAAATCTGGAGGGTTGGCTTCCCTGCGTAGCGTTGTGTCTGGACATAGATGTGACAAGTGACACATTCAACCTCAGCTTCTTTGTGCAGCTTGTGGTTGAAGGCGATCGGCTGCCCTCCACTGCCACTCCCAGCTGCGCCCATGATGGCCCAACTTACGAGCAGGAAACCAATAATACCGACGAGAACCAACACCCATTTCCTGTTCACTCGCCCTCTCCTCCTTAGAGTCGATCCTCCAGTAATCTCTTGCATGCATCTCCGATGAGGGATCTTATTCCACCCTGTTTAGGGTTATGCCTCGAATCGGTTTGCTTGCGTAGCCGAAAATCGTCCACGAAACCCATGGAAGGGATGAATGCTCAGATGCAACGTATTGGATTTACACAAGGTGACGAAGATTTGCCGAGGCTTACATGATTACGAATTTCTCAACTTTTTGTCAAGAAGAAAAAGCGGAGACCAACCTTACTGTAGACGATGTTTTGGTTAAACTCCGTTGCCCAGAAGAAGCCGACGTGAATTCATCTTGGCCTTGTGAAAATCGTAACGATACCTATATAGCTCACTTTAGTCTCTGATGTCAATCAACACGTAAAAAGTTCCTCTAAATCCGTTGCCTCCGGATGCGGCTACGGCCAGGTCTCCCTGAGCAGCGATAAACGACGTTCCCTAAAAGCCCTTCGAGAATTCTGTCTTTCACGCTACAGCAATCCCCTGAAGGCGAGGTGTGCATTGAATGTCATCGGGAATTGTCTCCCTTCCTCTTTGCACAGTGGCTTCACGATGCCATGGGATTCCCGCGGAGAGAGAGTGGCCTCGTCAGAAGTCCGGTCGGGGGATGGAAGGCCGCAATAAACCCCTCTCCAGAGATCAAGGAACTCCTTTAAGACAATTATCTGGAGTTTCCTGAGAAAATTAATTCTTTGAGCGCACAAGTAGTTAAAATTAAACATACTTTCGGATTGACCAAGTGGCCCGACCCCTTTTCGCTTTTCCCAAATGTTTTTTGATGAATCTCAGGCTCGCTCCAGGCGCCTTCAAAACTCTCNNNNGTCTGGGCCACTGGCCTCCAGAGCGTATCGGATAAGTCCGGAGACTCCTCTAAGAATTATGTGTTGACAGGGTATCGGGACTATGTTAATAAAATCACATGCTCCCGAAATCCTCCGAAATGGGAGGAAGGGTTTAGATATCGAGCACGCTGAGAGATTTTGAAGGGTGAGAATGTAAAGCGCTTGGTCTCTTTAATGGGCCACTACGGGGCCATCGGCCTTCAAATGGGGCTGTCGGTGGCTATCGGACTGGTGATCGGTCTTGCCCTGGACAGGTATCTCGGTACGGCACCCTGGATGGCTCTGATATTCCTTATCCTCGGCGTAATTGCTGGCTTTCGGGCTCTCTTTCAGCTTCTAAAAGAGATCCAGGTGAAACAGGACTTCCGGGATGAGGGAAAAAAGTGAGTGTGGTCTGGAAGATTTCGCGAGTCGAGTCTATTGAGAGGACAAGCATCTATGTCGCAGTAGCCCTTTGCGTTGGGAGCCTCCTTTTTGTCTCTCTTCCTGTGACCGTAGGCGTTGGCGCGGGCGGATTCATTGTGATCGTTAACTTTCATTGGTTGAAGCGCCTTGTCGAACGAGCCATGACAAAAGGAGGGGGTGTGAAGAAGGCCATTTACGGGGAGTATTTTCTCAAGATGCTTTTGTTCCTCGCCGTTCCGTGTGGTGTGATCTACTTTAGAGAACTGCTATTCGACCTCAACCCCTTTGCCTTTGTCGTGGGGCTCTCAACGGTTTTTATCGCCATCTGTGTGGAGGGCTTGAGAGGGGTTCTCAAGAAGACGGGGTAGCCGATTATGGAACATGGTGGATTCAGCTGGATCCATCTGATCGGACTCGACAGAATTAGACTTCCCAACCTCGGGACGCTCCCTTTTCTGGGGGAAATGCCAGAATACATGCCTCCCTATGTGGCCAATGGCCTTTTGGTTATGGCATTGGTCATTCTCCTGGCCTTTCTTGGAAATCGCCAACTGGGTAAAAGCAAGGACGCGATTATTCCTGATGATCGGTTGACCCTTAGGAATATTCTCGAATTGATTGTCGAGGGTGTGTTGAAACTCCTCGAAGCCAACATGGGTAAAAGGGGAAAAGATTTCATTTTCATTATCGGTGGCCTTGTGGTTTTTATCCTTTTTTCGAATCTTTCCGGGGTTGTCCCCGGATTCGATCCACCGACCGATAGCCTGAACACGACGGCCGCATGTGCCCTTACCGTTTTTTTTCTGACTCACTATTATGGCATGAGAGAGCATGGCATGAAGTACCTGAAGCACTTTACAGGACCCTTCTGGTGGCTTGCCCCGCTCATGGTTCCCATAGAGATGATCGGCCATTTGGCTCGCCCCTTGTCTCTCTCCCTTCGACTTTTTGGTAACATCATGGGGGACCACACGGTTTTTCTGATATTCTTCGCTTTGATGCCATTCCTGATTCCAATCGTTGTGATGGTTCTTGGAATCTTCGTTGCCATCGTGCAGACCCTGGTCTTTGTATTGTTGTCCATGGCTTATTTCTCAGGTGCTGTTGAACACATGGAGCACTGAGGGTTCTGAATTCCAAAAAGAAAGGAGGGTTGTGGATGCTCAAAAAGGTAGTTTCGGTTTTCTTTGTCGGGACGATTTCTTCTCTCGCCTTTGTTTTTTCAGTCCTCGCAGCGGAGGCGGGCAGCGAGGCGGTGGGCGTGGGTGGAGAGGCGAGGATGTGGATCGTCCTCAGTGCCGGATTCGGTATGGCGGTTGCAACAGCGGCCGGGGCCATCAGCCAGGCGAGAGGCCTCTCGTCAGCGCTGGAGGGAATCGCCAGAAATCCCAGTGCCGCCGGACAGATGGTGACACCCATGATTATCGGGCTGGCCATGATCGAATCACTGGTGATTTATACGCTCATCATCGCTTTCTTGATTCTCGGTAAGTTCTAATAGGGCCGGGTATTTCTCGGCCAAATCGAGTGGAGTTTGTTCAGGCAGGCCCTTGAAAGGGTCTGCCTGGGATTTGTTTCCGTCAGATCGGAGGCGGTCGATTCAGCGATGAGACAGAAAAAACTGGAATATTTCATCCGGGCATTTTTCGTTTCTTTGTTTTTTGTTCTATTTGTGAATAATGTCTCATTTGGCCAAACTTTGAAACTGGGTGAAGAGCTGGAGGAGGCCAAGAAGAGGTTTAAGATTCGTGATCGGGAGTACTGTCTGGAGTGTATTGACAATTCAAAATGTCTCGAATGCCATGAAGACGTGGATGAAAGTAAGTTTGCGCGGTCGGTTCATGGTGCCAATTCTTGCAATAGCTGCCACTGGGATATCACGGATGTCAAAGAGCATACGGTCGAGGGAGCCAGAGTTCAGGCAGAGCCGGTGACCTGTCACCGCTGTCATAAGGTCGAGGGTACCGAACATTATGCCAGTGCCCATTTCATCAATGACGTCAAGTGCCAGGATTGTCATATTGAGATCCACGAGATTACACCCTGGAAGGGAGACAAGGTTCGAGTCATCCAGAAATGCACGCTCTGCCATGAGGAGGACGGCTATTCCGAAAGTATTCACGGAAGGGCCGTGCTTGTGGGGAACAAGGACTCAGCAGTTTGCTCGGATTGCCATGAACTCCACAAGACGCCGATTCTTTCAGGCGAGGAGCCTGAGAGGGTCGATTTTCGCCGCCTCTTTCACACCGAAGTTTGCCAAAAATGTCACGCCAACAAGGAGATGATGAGACGCAATGACGTGGTTCTCATCGCGAGCGAAACGTACGAAGAAAGCTACCACGGAAAGGTCGAATACCTTGGATATCCCACTTTGGTGGCCGGCTGTGCGGATTGTCACGGATTCCATAGCATCCTCCACCCGGAGAACCCGCGGTCGACCATCTCAAGTGAGAGGCTTGTAGAGACTTGTGGGAAGTGCCATACCAGGGCCAACACAAATTTCGTCCAGTGGTTCGCCCACGCGGATCATTATGACAAGGAGAACTACCCGGTTCTTTACTGGACCTTTGTATTCATGACGGCTCTTTTGGTTGGGGTATTCGGTGTTTTTTGGTTGGAGTGTTTCCTGTGGTGGCAAAAGGCGTATCGGGAGACGAGAAAGATGTGGGCTGCCGGAGAATACCTGCCGCATTATGTGGAGAAATCGGGGGAGATCTACCAGAGGTTTGATGCTTTTGATATCGCCATCCATTTTGTCATGATGATCAGCTTCATGCTGCTCGTTTTGACAGGTCTTCCTCTGAAGTTTTCCCATGCCGATTGGGCCAGAGGGCTCGTCAACCTCTTCGGGGGTGTCTCGAATGCAGGTCTGATTCACCGGATTTCCGCCATTGTTACGTTTGCTTATTTTGCTGCCATTCAGATCAATGTGATTTATTTCGTGTTCTTCAAACGGGAAATCAAAGGAGGGCCGTTGAGGCGCCTGTTTGGACCTGATTCCTTGGCGCCCCGATGGCAAGACGTCAAGGATATCATCGGCATGGTCAAATGGTACATCGGGAAAGGGCCCAAACCCAGGTTCGACCGGTGGACTTACTGGGAAAAGTTCGATTTTCTTGCGGTTTATTGGGGAATGTTCGCCATCGGTCTGACCGGACTGATGCTCTGGGTTCCCGACTTCTTTTCGATTTTCCTGCCCGGATGGGTTTTCAATGTAGCGCTTATCATCCACTCAGATGAGGCTCTTCTCGCATCCGGTTTTATCTTCACCGTTCATTTCTTCCACACCCATTTCCGGCCAGAGAAGTTCCCCATGGACGTTGGGATTTTCACCGGGAGGTTTCCGAAGGTGGAGTTTATCGAAGACCGACCAGGCCATTACGACCGGTTGGTTGCTGAGAAAAAACTCGATACTTTCAAAGCCAAGCACCCGGGCGTTCTGACATACCTTTGGGGTCAGCTATTTGGCTTTGGAACCATCTTTATTGGTTTGATCTGCGTGTTTCTGATCGTCTGGGGGTTCCTTGGATAGTTCTGAAGGAGAGGGGTCCAGGGTTAGGCCCAGCCTCGGTATTTGCTGACAACCTGGGCGGCTGCCCTTGTACCCACGTGTCAGATCGCCCAGGAGCGGCAAGGAAAAACTGCCAGGGAGGATGAGATCATGCGGGAATTCTTTAAAAGGTATTTTAGGCTCATCTTTGACCTTTGGAAGTACATCACGAACTTTTGGATCGCTTTCTGGCGGGAGACCTACAGGGGGACGAAGGAGCACAAAAAAGGACTTCTGGCTTTTCTCTCCTTGTGCTTCGTCGTTTTGGTTATTCTCGTGGCCATTGGCTTCAAGTTTTCGGAGACGGCGACCTTTTGTGGCCTCTGCCACAACATGAAAGTCTATGTAGACTCCTGGAGGGCCTCAACCCACAATTTCGCCAGTTGCGCCCAGTGTCATTATGAACCGGGATTTTTCAACCATTTAAAGGGGAAGTGGAGGGACGGACAGGTTTCTCTGGTCCTGTTTATTACGGGCAAGGGGCCGACCAAGCCCCATGCAGAAATCGGGGATGCCGCGTGTCTCCAGGGGGGGTGTCACCGAAAAGAAGACATGAACCGAGAGATGATTTTTAAAAACGTGGCTTTCAATCACGGAAAGCACCTTGAGGAATTGCGGAGGGGTAAGAAACTGCGCTGCACGAGTTGCCATGCCCAGATTGTGCAAGGGGCGCATCTTACAGTAACGGAAGCCGATTGTTTTATCTGTCACTTTTATAAGGCCGGTCTTCAGGGTGAGGAGTACTGTCTATCCTGTGCGGAGTGCGGGTCTTGCCACGTGCAGCCGAAAGGCGACCTTGAGGTAAAAGGCGTCAGATTCAATCACAAAAAGTACATCGACCGAGGCATCCTCTGCATCGAGTGTCATGCGGGGATCAATAAGGGGGATGGCGCAGTTCCCGAGTCAAAATGCGTTGAGTGTCACGGTGAGCCAGAACTCTTGCAGACGAAGTACCCTTCTGAGTATCTTCACCGGATGCATGTCACGGATCATAAGGTCGAGTGTTACCGGTGCCACACTGAGATCCGACATGAGATTGGAGTGACGCCGACAATAGCCGATTTCTCAGGGAGTTGTAAGAGTTGTCATCCTGAGAATGTCCATTTTGGTCCTCGGGAGATGTATGCCGGGAAGGGCGGCATTGGCGTTGTCGATACACCAGATAAGATGTTTCTCACCGGCATAGACTGCACGGGTTGTCATAAGAGCCAAAAGATGGGGGAGGCCGCTCTTTTTACGACACGATTTACGGAAAGGGCTTTGGGTGAATCGTGCGTCGAATGTCACGGTCCGGGCACCGAGCGGATGCTTCTGACGTGGAAGAAGATTCTCATGGAACTCGAGAATGATCTCAATCGGCGGATTTTTGAAGTTCAGAACGAACTCTATGAGGCGAGACAAACGAGTCCCGACGAAAAGGATATCCGGAGAGCCGAGAGTCTGCTCAATGCAGCTCGCCACAATTTCTCCTTTGTCCTCTTGGGCAGGGGAAATCACAATATCGAATATGCAATTAAGCTTTTAAATTCCGCCAGGAACAGTACAGAAGAGGCGCTGGCCCTCCTCGGAGAAAACTATCAGCCCCAGGAACTGGAGACCCGTCATACCTGTACCTCTCTTTGCCATGATGGAATTGAGGATCGGTCGGTTCCCTTTGGAGATGTGGCCTTCCCTCATGAGCCGCATCTCGGAGATATGGAGTGCGGCGACTGCCACTCGGAGAGGACGAACCACGGTCAAACGCGCATCAAAGACTGTGACGTCTGCCATCACGGCAAGGGAGCAGGACGGGTGAAATGCCTCGACTGCCACAAGGCCGTTGGAGATGTTTTCTATGGTAAGACGGCCCTTCGGGTGGAAGATTCGCCGAGCTTCAAGGCCAATATTGTTGGATGTCGGGACTGCCACGAGAGAATCTTGGAAGGATTGGAGTCGGGTTTCCAGCGGGTAAAAGGTAAGTGCGTCGAATGCCATGACGGGGGCTACGGAGAAATCCTATCCGACTGGAATCGCACAGCCGAAACTCTGATCAGGGACCTCGAACCACGGATCTCCGAAATCAAGCAGGAGATTCGTTATTTGGAAAGAAAGGGTAAACACACCTTCGTCTTTACAAAACTCTTTGGCGATGCAGAATATAACTTCAACCTGCTGAAGAAGGGGAGAGCGGAACATAACCTGGAATACGCCCAAGAGGTCGCTGATGTGACCCGCCAGATGCTTGATGACGTCGAAAAACTCTTATGGAGAGAGAGATAGAAACGCGGCAGGTCTGTAAACAAAAATATGAGCGAGAAGAGAGAATTACACCGGCCACTTTTTGAAAAGATAAAGGACCTCTCATGGTGGACTTTTTATACGCTGTTCCTCCTGACTGTCCTCTATTTGCTATCCCTCATTATCTGGTCTCTGATCGACGGTGCGCTTGGGAGAGTTTCCAACTTTGGTGAGTTCATCTATTTCATCGGTCTCATCATTGCGATACTCGGTTTGATGGGGCTGTGCGTCGCTTATATTGTCAGAGTCATGTGGCACCGGTTCAAAGCCAACCAGGGAGGGCAATTTCAGAAGAGCTAGTGAACGGGCAGACTGCCTGCCTTCTTCCTTTTCCCTCTAAGTTCCATCAGTTTGGGGCCGTTTACATGGGATACGCCTTTGGCGAGAGGGAGTTTTGAAAGCGTTCGATCCTCAGTGGATCGCGCATTCGGCGATTCACCGAGTTTGCCTGTGAGTTGGCCTATCCCGGAAGCAATTCGGGTCAGGGCCAAAGAGATCTCCAAAATAGGTATAAGCACGGGCTCTGCACCCTCCACAGATGTCACGGTTTGCGCAGTCTCCACACCATCCTCGAACGTTCTTCCTTTCTCTCAATTTCTTCAGAACATGGTTTTGAGTCCATATTTCCATGAGACCTTTCTCCCGGATGTTTCCAATCTTCAGGGGGAGCATGTCACACGGTTTCACGGAACCATCGGGATCGACTGAGAGAAGTGTGATACCCGCAGAACAACCCTTGGAAAAAAGGGCAGCTCCTGCCTGGATTCGTCCGTAAGGAAGTAGATTCATTGCTCCACGGACAAGCTGATTGAATGAGAACTCCCTCAGTATTCGATCGGCAATCAGGGGTCCCTGAGGAGCGGTGGTGGAAATCTCCAATGAGCTCTGCCCCAGTATTTTGGACCGGGTCTCGGTCGTGAGGAGATGGAGCATCTCCCTTCTTTTTTCTCCGTCCAGGTCAAGTCCGATTTCGTTGTCTCCGCGTCCACTGGGCACGAAATTAAAGATAATAATCCTTTTACAGCCCAGCTCTTTGGCCATTCGAATGGTTTGCGGGATTTCTACGAAGTTGGCCTGGGTGGCTGTGATGGAGATACCAGTGTCGATGCCCGCTTCTACAGCGTTCTGAACGCCCGTAACGGCCTTTTCCCAGCATCCATTCCCGCGGAGGGAATCATGAATATCCGGGGAAACCGAATCAATACTCACCTTCACGTAATCGAGCCCAACCCTTTTGAGACCTTGGACATTTTCGGGGGTAAGAAGGGTACCGTTGGTAATGAGGACGGTATAGAGGCCCATTACGTGGGCCTCGTGAATTACAGCAGGCAGGTCGGGAGAAATCAAGGGCTCGCCACCGGCGATCATGAGAGCGTTAGTGCCAGCTTCTGCGACTTGTTTGACGAGCCCAAGTTTCTCATCTCGAGTCAGTTCGTCGTCCACGGGGTCTTTGTTCGCGTCCACATGACAGTAAACGCAGTGAAGGTTGCAGGACCGGGTAATCTCCCATACGAGAATGACAGGCGCCCCCGAAGGCTGCGGAGTGGCCGCTCCGAACTCGCTGAATCCCCGAAGGTAATTGACAATCAGATGGCGAGTGTGCTTTTCGGACAAGAGGTCCCTGAATACAGAGCGGTCCACTCCCAGCCAGACCCAGAGCATTTCCAATAGAAACCAATAGGCGAAGACGTGGAGGTAACAGAGCCACCGAATGGAATTTGTGTTGTCTCTGCTTCCACCATAGAGAACCATGGCCTCTTCCAGGTGATTGTGGTGGCAGAGAGTGCATGAAGCGCTTGACCTTTTCAACAAAGCCTGGAAAAAAGACGAACTCGCCAACCAGTGAAACTGGTCAATGGTTCGGAG
>JABAOC010001032.1_pt1 | contig 20574 bp, 20 predicted proteins | sample 7062161 | NCBI WGS metagenome assembly JABAOC01 (sample SAMN14538625, study PRJNA623070) | marine sediment metagenome | biome: marine biome [ENVO:00000428]; feature: marine pelagic biome [ENVO:01000023]; material: deep marine sediment [ENVO:00002113] | place: India: Gulf of Khambhat ... | reverse complement strand
GAAAAAACAACACAAAAACCCACACCTCAAAGGCAACACAGTTATTCATTCTTACATTGCATTTGTTTTTATAATTCTTAATCATTCCAATTTGGAAAAAACAAGCCAACCAGAGCCTTAGATCTCATCTTTTTTCTTCAAGCCATTTTTCAAACTGTTTTTCGTTTAATCCATAGCCAAATTTTCCATCAAGTCGTCTACAGACTTTCCCATCTTCGAAAAGTATGACTGAGGGAACTGCTTCTATGGAATATTCTTTCCATAACGGATTATCATAATCATTCACTTAAGCCGTTACAACCAAATAAAGCGATACTTGGAATAGTCCTTATTAAAGGTGGGAAAAAAGCTTCGGCAGAAAGGACACCACGAAGCGCAAAACAATGCTAGAACTCTTTTGCTCCTCTTCAGCTAGCTTTCAAGATCGTATTCATTGCTGACTTCAATAATTTCAAATCTTTAAGAAACGACTCCACGATTTTCTTAAACGTCTCGATATTAGAAAAAATAAGCGAAAAAAATCTTGTTTCTCAACAATATATAAGAAAAATTCAGTGAATAATTTTTTCCAAAATGGAAAGGGTATGTTTTGAATAATTATATTAATTTCAATTTTCTAATGCAGTTTTTCGCTCATTATCTCAGATTCATAAGAGTTAATTTACTGAGAATTATCAGTTAAAACATTAACGAGGAAAAAACCATGCCAGAATATTTGGTATTGCTTAAGGTAACCCCAGCCGCATTAGCAGACACGATAGAAGCAATCAGGAAGATGGCTCAGAAGCCAGTTGCAGGCGTAGATTTACAGTACAGCATAAACATTTTTGGTCGGTGGGATGCAGGACTCTGGATAAAAGCTGATGAAAACTCTCAAACTTCACAACTTGTACAGAAAATCCGTAAGGAAATCAATGGTGTCACAGACATTTACCCGATTCCAACTTTCCCACATGGAAGCGCTGAAAGCACCTAATAGTTTTAGAGAAATCTCAGCAACACATTTTCTATTTTTTATCTTATCATCTATAATTTAAGTTTGTTTAGTTTTGTTTTAGCACGAATACAAAATTGGATAATTAATACTTACTCTACTTAAACAACTCCTAAATACACTTTTGAACCAACTTAATTAAACGAAAGGCGCTGAAGTGTGCAGAAGACAGAAGAAGAAAAACAAGAGCATAAAGAAGGTTACTGTTGCCCAAATCCTAGTTGTAACCGCGTTTTTCGAAGACCTAAAATAATAAAATACCTCGTGTGTCCCAGTTGCCAAACACTTGTTAAAACGGATACAGCAGAAGGTAATGTAAAAAAGAAAAAGAAAGGCCCATCAGAAGAAGAAATCAAAAAAAAGGAAGCAGAGTTGCTGGAGGCACAACAAAAGGCAGAACGACTGGAAACCGAACTACTAGAAGCAGAGCAAAAACTGCAACAAATAGAGGCAGAAAGTGAAGTAGAACGATTAGAAACCGAACAAAAAGCGAAACAACTAGAAGCAAATTTTCTGGAAGCTCGAAAAAAAGCAGAACAAGTAGAAGCAAAAAGAAAAGCGAATTTATTAGAAGCAGAAAAAAAAGCCAAACGATTGGAAGCAGCACAAAAGGAAGCACAAGAGAAAATAGAGCATTTAGAAAGAGAACGAAAAACGGAAAGATTAGAAGCAGAAATTAAGGAGTCAAAGCGATTAGAAGCAGAACGAGTAAAAGAACAAGAACTTGAAGCGGCACGGTTGGAATTAGAACGAAAAGCAGAGCAGTTAGAGGCAGAACGAAAAGAGGCACAACAGAAAATAGAACGACTAGAAGCAGAGAAAAACGGAGAAAGAATGGAGAAAAGACAGAAAGTAGAGCAAGTAGAGGCTCAGAGACTACAGATGGAACAAAAGGCAAAGCAAATGATAGGAGAACTAATAGAAGCACAACAAAAAATCAAAAAGCTAGAAGCAGAAAGAACAGCGATTGAGCAAAAAGATGAGAAACTGTTAAGAACAGAACAAAAAGCGAAACAACTAGAAGCGGAACTAAAAGCAGAACGATTAAAGGTGAAACAACTAGAAGAAGAACAAGTAGAAGAACAACGAAAGGCAGAACAACTAGAAGAACAGCAACTAGAAACACAACGACTAGAAAAACAGAGATTAGAAGAACAGCAACTACAAACTCAACAAATGATGGAACAATTGGAAACCCAGCGATTGAAGGCGGAGCAGAAGGCAGAACAACTAGAAGAAGAAAGAAATGAAGCAGAACAAAAGATAAAGCAGCTAGAGTCAGAACGAAAGACAGAACTTAAAGAAGCAGAGCAAAAAGCAGACCAGTTGGAAATAGAACGATTGGCGATGGAACAAAAAGCGGGAAAATTGGAAGCCGAATTACTAGCGGCACAACAAAAAATTGAACAACTAGAAACAGAACGCAAAAATGAACAACTAGAAGCAGAACAAAAAGAAGCAAAACAAAAAGCAGCTCAAAGAAAAATTGAGCAGCTGGCAGAGCAACTTGCAGAAAGATTAGCGGTTGAACGGAAAGAAGCAAAACAAAAAGCAGAACGACTAGAAGCAAAACGAAAAGAAGCAGAACAAAAAGCAAAACGACTAGAAGCAGAAATAAAGGCAGAAAGAATAGAAGCAGAACAAAAAGAAGCAAAACGAAAAGAAGCAAAACGACTAGAAGTACAACAAAAGGTAAAAAGACTGGCAGATGAACTAGCTGAACGAAAAGAAGCAGAACAAAAAGCAAAACGACTAGAAGCAGAAACAAAGACAGAACAAATAGAAGCAAAAATAAAAGAGGCAGAAACAAAGGCAGAACAAATAGAAGCAGAAATAAAAGAGGCAGAAACAAAGACAGAACAAATAGAAGCAAAAATAAAAGAAGCAGAAAAGTCACAGGCTAAAAGAGATACAGAGTTGAAAGAAACCGTTAAGATTGAGTCAGGGGATGTAAAAGAAGATGAGGAAAAGGTTCAATCAGATTCGGAATGCAAATACTACTTTGGTTATTTGTGCGAGCGCGGTAAGGGAGAAGAAATACCTGTTACTTGTTTAGAATGCCCCAAATCTTTAGATTGCATGCTTAATAACTACAAATCAAAAGAAAGTGTTGCAGAAATCAAGAAGTGGTATCCGATTAAATTCTGATTTCCAATTAGTGAAGTAATTGTAAAAATAGGTAATTTATTTTTTCATCGTTTTTCAATAGGAAGAAATTTGGTACCGTACGCACCGAGGTAGCCTGATGTTGGGCGGATAAGCACTGACTCTGAATACTGCTCCATTATATGTGCGGTCCAGCCCGCTATTCTACTTGAGGCGAAAAACGGCGTGAAGAATTCTTTAGGCACTTCCAGAGCGTTTAGTACTATAGCGGCGTAGAAATCCACATTAGGATAAATCTTACGTTCTTTATGAACAATATCTTGAATTCTTCTGCACTTTCTGTATAAATCCATCCGTTCAATTCTTTGACACAAAGTTCTGCCTATCTTTCTAAGATGTCTTGATCTAGGATCTTCTTCTCGATAAATTCTGTGACCAAAGCCCATTATTTTTTGCCCATCGAACAACATTCCTTTTATGTAAGCGTCCACTTCTCCAAGGTTATCTACATCTAAGAGCATACTCATCACCCTCTCGCTTGCTCCCCCGTGTAGTTTTCCTCTAAGTGCTCCTATGGCGGAGGTTGCGGCAGAATACATATCTGAAAAGGTGCTTGCTGTCACACGGGCAGCAAATGTTGACGCGTTGAGTCCATGATCGGCGTGCAGAATCATGTATTGGTCAAGAGCATTAATTTCTTCCTCATCTATAGGTTTTCCTCTGAACATATGGAGGAAGTTTTCAGCGAATCCATACTCCTTTTTAGGAGTAAGTGGGTCTTGTTTGTTTCGCACTCGATGAAGGGCAGCGACTAAAGTAGGAATTTTTGCTATTAATTTTAACGCTCTTTGCTTGTTCATTGCTTCAGCATTATCATTGCGTTTAGTTTCGTATTCTCCGAGTTGAGAGACAGCAGTGCGCAAGTTTTCCATCGGATGACTCTTCTTGTATACATGCTTTAAGCATGTGATTATGGGTTTAGGTATTTTCATCTCGGAAATTAGTTGTAATTTTATATTATCTAATTCGCTTTGGTTAGGAAGCTTGTTATTCAATAAAAGATAAACAACTTCTTCATAGCACACTCTCCCGATAAGTCGGTCAATATCATATCCACTGTAATATAGTGCGCCAAGTGGATCTACAAAGCTAATTCGAGTTTGGCATGCGGCAACATTTCGCAAACCGCGAATGTAAACTTCGTCGTCTGACATTTTTCTAAACAACTCAAATATACAGTTTTTATGGACTATTTATATTTTAAAACGTGATATATTACTGTTTTAGTGCGGCTAAGAAGCGAGAAAAACTAGTTAATAAGAGATTTTTCATGTACCTGTTACCATATTTGTGGTTATAGGACGTTGGGTTTTGACGCCTATTTTGAAACAGTCCGCGCCGATGTACCTGTTTGCCAAAAAATCTATGTTGCAAGCAACTACAACAGCGACCTCGATTCATTCATCTTGAGATAGTCCTAGATAATCTAATCATACCATTTTCTGTGTATTGATGTCATCTACCTGCGGCAATTTCCATTACACCTTCAGCTTCCCTATGAAGCGCTGCTGCAACTTGACAAGTTTCGGCGTGATGATTTGCTGGCAGTAAGGTTGATTCAAATTTCGCTTGTAATAGTCTTTATGGTACTTTTCAGCCACGTAAAAAGCCTTGAAAGGTTCTACTTGTGTAACAATAGGCGCTTCCCAAATACCTTCCTTGTTAAGTTCTGCGATAACTTTCTCTGCTGCGGCTTTCTGTTTTGCATTATGGTAAAAAATCACTGAACGGTATTGAGGGCCAACATCAGGACCTTGACGATTCATCGTGGTTGGATCATGCGCCGTAAAAAATATTTCGAGAATTTCTTTAAACGAAATTACCCTTGGGTTAAAGTTCACCTGAACTGCTTCGGCATGTCCCGTTGTTCCTCTAGAGACTTTATCATACGTGGGATTTGGCAATGAACCACCAGAATAGCCAGGTTCAACTTTTTCCACGCCTTTCACTATGTTGAAAACGGCTTCAATGCACCAGAAACAGCCTCCGGCAAGTGTGGCAACTTCTATTTTTTCGTTTTTTTCGGGTCTATTACTCATATACTTCAACCCTTAGTTTTAGAAGCTAATAAGTTCTTAGCGACTTCTTGTCTTTTGTACAGATTTTGCACTGCGGTATCTTGCAGATACCGGATTCTAAGAGGTGACATCCTTTAGTGCTGAGGCGCAACATGCCCCTAATACTTTGTGGCTGTCAGAGCTTAGTCACATGATGTGCAGTGATAGCAGAACGTTTTTACTTACCATGGTTATTTTAGGCGTGTTAATTGAGGCATGTTTATGCCGGCTTTAGGTTGGCTAAATCAAGAATGAAGGCGAAACTTCATGCTGAATAAGATTAAAGTAACGCCATTAGCGGCTGAAAGCCTTGGAGTTAGGTCCATGTGCACGTTAGTTGAGACGCCTGATGTTGCAGTACTTTTAGATCCTGGGCTATCGCTTTGTCCATACAGGTTTCGTTTACCGCCACATCCTATTGAATTCAAAACAATCGAGAGGCTCAGAAAAAGAGTTGCCGACGCCGCCGGTAAAGCTGATGTGGTTACGATTAGTCATTACCATTTTGACCATCATACACCTTCATACGAAGATTGGGTGATTAATTGGACTGAAGCAAATGTAACTGCACGGCAGATTTATCAAGGCAAAAAGATTTTGATGAAGAACCCTCGAGATAGAATCAACCCTACCCAGAGGCATCGGGCATGGCTTTTCCGAAAGACAAGTGGTAAATTTGCTGAAGTGCTAGAGAAGGCAGATGGCAGAACTTTTGCTTTCGGAAAAGAAACAATTTTGCGTTTTTCAGAGGCTGTTTTTCACGGGCCTGAAGATTCAATGCTTGGCTGGGTTGTGATGACGCTTGTTGAAAATGGGGATGAACGGTTCATGTTTGCACCAGATGTTCAGGGTCCCATGTCGACGCGCACACTTGAGTTGATTAGGGCAGCAAGACCCCAGGTTATAATGGTGGGTGGACCACCCTTCTATCTTGGCGGTTTCAAAGTCTCCGAGCCTCAGTTGCAACAAGGACTGAATAATCTAAAAGCGTTGGTTGAGGATGTGCCACTTACAATTTTGGAGCATCACGCCCTAAGAGACGAATCTTGGCAAATAAAAACAGAACAAGTCTTCGCTAAAGCTTTTGAAGTGGGGCATAAGGTTATGACAGCCGCCGAGTTCGCTGGAATCGAAAACAGTTGTTTGGAATCAAAACGAAAAAGTCTGTACAAGGATAATCCCCCGTCGAAAGAATTTAAAAGATGGATACATAAAGACTGGACTAAAAAAAGCAGCATCAAACCGCCGATTTAGGGTTTTCCTCTAGGTATGGAAAAGGCTATAATTGAGACTTTTAATCAGATATTGTTAATTTCAAAGGATAGTTTAGGAATGTCAGAAGAGAAAAAGTCATGGAATCAAGAAAACTTTGATCAATTAATGAAGGAAAGCCACGCTGAGTTGTTGAGTTTAAGGGTTGAACTACAAAAACTGCTTGTTAGGTTTGGCTTGCGTGCGTTGAAAACATATCAGGCTGCAAGAAATTACCCACTAAGACCTAATGAAATTGCCCATCTAGTTAAGTATGAAATCGAAAATGCGATTCACGATGTTTCGGAGCAAGATAGCAAGGATGAAATTATCAAGCAAGCAAGAATCGAATGGGAAAAAGAGCACAAAGTAGCGCAGTGAGCGACAAATCTTGTCTTACAACGGACTCCCGAATTCGCGGATCAATGGTTTTAGTAAAGTTTTTGGCTATGCCACTCTTTGTTTTATTTTTTCCAGACCTCTCAGATGTGCGGCAACAACTCTGAATGCTAGTTTTTTCGGAAAAAGTTTTGCAAGCCTTACTTGACGTCATACATCAATATTAGGAAGCTACAAAAAATCATGTTAAAAAGAATGATGTTATATACTCCGTAAACTCTTACATTTATGAGACATGGGAATTTAGATGCAGAAACGGAAACCAACAATTAAAATTCAAAACATCGTTGCTTCGGTGTCTCTAAACCAAAAGATAGATCTGCAGGAAATTGTCGAGAAATTCCCTCAAACTGAGTACAACCCAAGCGTGTTTCCAGGTCTTGTTTTTCGTCTTAAGAAACCTAAGACGGCTACTTTGATTTTCGGTACTGGTAAGATGGTTTGCACTGGCGCCAAATCTGAGCAGGAATCTCGGAGCGCCGTCGGAAAAGTAGTGAAAGAACTTAGAAAACAAGGAATACAAATAAAAGAGAAACCCATAGTTATTATCCAAAATATTGTGGCTTCTGCAGAATTAGGCGGAGAAATAGACCTTGAAAGCCTTGTCTACAAGCTCAATAGGATAATGTATGAGCCAGAGCAGTTTCCAGGAGCCGTCTATAGAATGGACGAGCTACAAGTGGTTTTTCTTATCTTTTCAGCTGGTAAGCTGGTATGTGTAGGCGCCAAGAAGGAAGAGCAAGTATACGAGGCAGTTGACAGAATCCAGAAACTACTAGAAGAAAAAGAACTAATCTACTACCCAGAATAATCTTATAACTTCATTCTTCTTCGGACTGCCGGATTTTCATCGGCAAGCTTCTTCAGGACCATCTCAAATGTCTCATCAGGATCCAACTCCCGTTTTATAAAAACTCCTGTTCTGCCAACCTCATCTCTTTTTAAAAGTGTATGAACTCGGTTAAGAATCGTTTCCACCGACACACCAAGACGCTTTGCTGCGGCATCCTCACGACCGACAATGCTACTTTCTGCATGTCCTTTGGGCTTGGGTTCGATCAGCATCAAACGTTTGTCAACTCCTACCACGCGAGCACCTTTTTTCAACTGGATAAGATTTGCTTCACCAGCGAACTTGTAGAACTCCCGTTCTACCCTGAGCATTCGCATTAAGGAAAAAGATACGCTTACCCCAACGTCCACTTCGAGGTATCCTTTCATGGTGTAGTTAGGCGTGGCTTGAATCAAAAATCTAGTATTTGCTAGCATGTCTGCTCTTTCCAAAGCTGTTTCCACCAAGAATGAGGATTGGGGATGAACGACAAAAACATCAACGTCGCTTTTCATGTTAATATCGCCTCTTGCGATGCTACCGTGCACTATCGATTGAAGGCGAAAACCTTCTAAAGCGGTCATTATCCTAGCGGCTTTTTTTCTGAGCTTCCTTAGCAAGGTCCAGTGTGCACTGCTGTAGATAACTTCCGTGAATTCTGCGCGCTTCTTCGGTTTCGCACCCATTTGTTCCATCTCTTTGCATAAGGTTATAGTGTATGGTTGATTTAATAATTCAAACTTTTGTGACCATTTATCCCGCGACCCATTTCCTCAAGGAATAATGCTCGATACGGAAAAAACTCAAAGTACTGAATAATAATAACAGTCTTTTGGCGAAAAACTTGACGGAAACGGTGGAGAAAGTACTGAAAAAGATTGGTGTCACAGTGTCTTAGCATGTGCTAGCGTTAATATCTGTAATCTTCGGGTTGCTTGTAATCGTTTTGCCGGATCTTTTAGAATGGATTGTAAGATTATATTTCATAATCTAAGGTGTACTGCTGTTTACAGATTACATGGAATCGAGAAGCAATAGGTAATAGAGGCACCAAAATAACCCCTTTTTTTATTTTGTTCATAGAAAATCAACCATTGGATAAGAATACTATTATTTACCGTTTTTCAATATATTTTGTCTGAACTGAAACTAATTGGGGAAAGAAATTGGGTAAGGTAAGAGTTTTCAGGTGCAGGCTTTGCCAAGAAGCCTACATCGGTGATGAACCGCCATCAAGATGCCCTTTTTGCGGAGCACCTGGCTGGTACTTGATTCCTGCTAAAGAATGGAACGCATCTGAATATGTTTTTGAAATAAGTGATATTTCAAAAACTAATCTTGAGGCTGCTTTGGAGTTGGAATTGAGTAACACTGCGTTTTACCTTTGTGCAATGAATGCAGCTAAGAAAAATGGTGATCAATATGGTTATGCTAAGTTCAAAGCTCTGAAAAAAGTTGAGTATGAACACGCTGAGGCAATAGTGAGACTTCTTAAAATTAAGAAACCGATGTTAGAAACGATTTCTTGTTCTGAGGATTTTGAAAAAAATACGCAAGAGGGATGGGAAAGGGAAGATCGAGCTATCAAAGCCTACGCCAAATTTGCTAGGGAAGCTACTACTGAACAGCAGCTAAAGCAATTCTTTGAATCTCTGGTGGAGATTGAGACAGATCATCTGGAACTTCATGCTGGGAATTTGAAAAAGTAGACTTGAACATAGATTTTAACTGCATTAATAAAAGCTTTAACCAGCAAACAGTAGCGGTTTCTCCCGCAACTTTTGTCACCTTTCCAATTCGAACTTGCTTTCAATTGAAAATATTATTCCACAAGTTTTGAGGAGAAAAACCCTTCTTGGCTAATAGCGCGCTAAAGTTTATTTATAATTTGATACCCTAGTAGTTTTGGCGTTAAGCTATGGTTTCGGCAATATTGTTTTTAGCTCCTGGGTTTGAGGAAATTGAGACTGCTACTATAGTAGATGTTCTTAGAAGATGCGGTGTGGAAGTGGTCATTGCAGGGATAGAAAATCAAATTGTTGAGGGTGCTCACGGCATGAAGTTTGTTTCTGACACTTCAATCGATGAGATTAATGTCAAGAATTTTGAAGCTGTTATATGTCCTGGAGGCAACCCTGGCTATATGAATCTTAGAAAGGATTTCAGAGTTTTGGCGATGATTAAGGAGGCTTTTAGTTCAAATAGGCTTGTAGCCGCCATCTGTGCAGCTCCGGTTGTACTCGCAGACGCAGGAATTCTGAGAAAAAGAAATTGTACTATTTATCCGGGGATGGAGATTGAACTTGAAAAGGGAGGAGGAAAGCCCCAAAAGGATTTGGTAGTTGAGGATGGCAATATCATAACCAGTCAAGGACCTGCAACAGCGCTTCTGTTCGCTTTTAAAATAGCTAGCCGGCTAGTAGATAAAAAAACTGTTGATATTGTCTGGAAAAAAACCTTAGTTGATCGCATATTGAAATAACTTAAGTCATCATTCCTTTAGAAAGCCATTTGAGCATTTTTCAACCTTTCAATTTCGGCTTGTACCTATATCTATTAAAAAATGGCCATTACCTTGCGTACGTTGAATTAATAATATGAGAAAAATTTTAGCTTCCCAGAAAACTTTCCTAAAACAAAATCACAAAATAAGTCTGTCTACAAGTGATGTTTGGATTCGTAAAAGCAGGGATTCTTTGCACCGCATTTGGCACAAAATCTTTCTATCATAATTATCCAGTTATCACATTTTGGGCATTTCATCTGAACTTTCAAACTACAATTTGGACAAAAGAGCTGGACCTCCTTTAACGGAGTATAGTAAAGTAGTCGCCCTAAGTCAACACCACATCTTGGACATGGTTGCTTTGGTTCTACCATCTCAATACCAATTTGTATTTCAAGTAAAATGGTTTATGGTTGATTATTAAATTCTCTTTTTCTAACTTTCTAAATTGTCCAAGCGGAATTAGAATATAAATAATACACACGAGATTTTGAAATAATCCTTAAGAGTACTTAATTAAGTGAGATGGGTAGAGGCCGCCCGAGAAGAGAAGTGCGGCAGGTTTTCCATTCATAATTTCCTACAGTTGGTATTGCAATCACAGCCATCTTCTCTACACTTCACTGCCATTGTCTTTGGCAACTAGTACAAAGCTGAAGCTTGATCGGGGTTATCCATGATTAATGTATGTTGTTTTTTTAGCTTCTTGTTTCATATACTCTTTGAGTTTTTGTGAAGGTATACATTTCTCCAATCCAGTGCAATATTTGTTAACGTGAAAAGATAAAATTTCAGAAAGAGGTTCAACAATTTCCTTATTCAAGGAATAAAGGTTTTCCTTGTCGGATTTCTTCGAATTAACTATAACACTCTCCTCTAGAGCCTTAAGATTATAAATTATTGTTGCTTCTTGCTGGTCTAAAGCTTTGGAAATCTCTACCGTAGTTTTTGGGCCGTCTTTCAAAACATCTATCATAGCTAATCGGGTTCTGTTCGCAAGTGCAGAAAAAAAAGAATAATAAGCTTCATTAGAAAATGGTTTCATTGCGAATTACCTTCCTAGAAGTTTGCATTTGTTTATGAAGTTAAATTTAATATTTAAACATATTCACATATAGTCTAGATGTTTTTATTTCAATTCCCAGCTCCAAATGAAATCAAATGCAAACTTGACTTTTTTTAGATGCTTATTCTACGATGGTGCGCTATTTTAAGAGAGGAATAAAACTTTTTTAAATGATTATGAAAGAGTTGAATGAAGATTTATGCTATCTGAAGAAGAGAAATTGGAAGAATTAAGAGAAAGGATTGCGGACGTTGCTAGAAACGAGAGAAACGGCTTGTTAATAATTCCCATGGGCGTCTTTCTTATTGGCGTAGGTTTAATTCTAAGTGTCATAGGATACTGTGGGCTTACATATATTGGGGGAATCGTTATTTCAACTCTGGGGCTTTTTTCAACATTTTTTGGATTCTTTATAGCTTTGCATTACGGGCATAAATACAACAACTTGCTAAAGGAATTGGAACATACGTTAAAGTAGCCACGTCGCCTACAAACAATTCTGCTTAACACGCTTGTCACACTAAAGAGATTAAAGACAGATAGCAATATTGCAATGCACTTTCTGGGACGCTTGCTTTTTATCTTTGATTTGAAAATATAGATTTGGTGAAACTAAATTGAATCCGGTTCTTAGGGCAATTAGAGAACGCAGAAATAATGTAAATTTCAAGCCGATCCCAATAGCTAATGAAAACTTAAATGCAATCTTGGAAGCTGGAAGATGGGCACCTTCATGGACCAACTCCCAACCCTGGAGATTTATAGTAGTTAAGGATGAAAAAATTAAGGAAAAAATGAGTGAAGCTGTCTCAACTTTTTTTAAAATGAGCTTAAGAGAAGCCCCCCTTGCCATTGCCGTATGTGTTAATCCAGAATTGGATCCTTTTCATTTTGTCGAAGATGGAACAACAGCGACCCAAAACATGGCTTTGGCAGCGCAAAGCCTAGGATTAAGCACAAGCTGGATTGGAGTTTTCTCGATGCGTAACGAAAAGAACTCAACTGAGAGAAAAGTGAAAGCCATCCTTAAGGTTCCAAAAAAATGGCGATTAATATCTATCTTGCCCTTAGGAGTACCCAAATTCAAGCAACGTCAAAAACGAAAAGATCTTGCCGAGCTGCTTGACTTTAATACGTTTCATGTAATGGAAGAAAAAGAAAGACTTTTGGAAACCGAAAAAACTTCAAAAGTCACCAGAAAAACTCTTGTGCCTAGATCTGCTCGAGAATTAGGAACTGGTATAGTCTAATCTGAAAAAACTCCAAGAAATATTTGAGCCTAATCTAAGGAAATGCTTAAAAAACTGAAGCAACTAGACTCAAGCAAATATTCTAAGGGAAAAGAGTTTTATCTTACGTTTCTTGTTAAACAGGAGAAGTTTTTAATGAATTTGCCAATATCTCTACGTTGATATGCCCAAATTAATAAATCAAGTATTCTTGGATCGGAAAAAATGGCGGAATTGGCTTGAAGATAATCATTCTTCCAAAAAAGAAGTCTGGTTGATCATTCATAAGAAGCAATCGGAAAAAAAAGGTTTGAGATATCAGAAGGCTGTTGAAAAAACAATTTGCTTCGGTTGGATAGACAGCAAAATGCAGCGCATAGATAAGGAGAGGTTTCGCCCAAGATTCTCTACTCGAAGGCAAAACAGCATCTGGTCAAAAAACAACAAGGAGACTGCTAAGAGACTGATCCAAGAATGAGAGATGACACAAGCTGGATTTGAAGCAATTAATGAAGCAAAGCGAAATGGGAAATGGTATATAGCATATTCGTCGGAAATAGCTTCGACAATTCCAATGGATTTGGCAAAAGCTTTAAGGCAAGATGAAGTAGCTTGGAAGAACTTCAAAATATTCTCGAGTTCAACTAAACTTCAATACATTTATTGGGTTATGAGTGCCAAAAAAAAGCTGAAACTAGGCGAAAGAGAATCAATAGTGTTGTTAAGAGAGCTGCCCAAAATATTAAGCCCTCATAATTTCGAGCTTTGGTTATCGACAGCTAAGAATCAACACAGCCAACCGGTATCTAAATTACAAGTATTTGGAATAAAATGTAAGTAAGTATTAGAAAAGCACCTCCAACTTTTGAGATTCCACCTCGCACAATAAAGCGCCAGAAGATAATAGTCGTTATTAGTAAGAAGGGGAGGATCTCTAAGAATACGGTTAAGTCAACTCTGAAGGGTGATGTTAGAAGAACTATGCCTAGAACAAGCGTCAAGTTAGTTAGGCAAGATCCAATAATGTCTCCAACTGCAAGGTGTATTCTTTGATGTCTCACTGCAGCTAGAGCAGTTGAAAGTTCAGGAAGCGAAGTGCCGATAGCGACTATTTTCGCACCAACAAGAATTGATGGAACTCTTAAAGCTAAGGCAATGTTAGAGGCAGAATTTACTGTTAACTGGGCAGATAACACTACAACTAAGAAACTAAATAACAGTGTTGAGACTACAGTCACTTTGCTTTTAATGCTGAATTTTCTTCCTTTGTCATTGGTGTAAACAGGTGGGAGTCTTTTTTTTGATATCAAATATACGCTTATTAAAAAACTTGCTAAAAGTATGGCACCTATAATTTGACTGGGAATTTCGAGAATTTGAACTTGGCTTATAACAAGAAGGAGGGGTATTGCCACTATCGCTGAGAGCATGTCCGTAAGTTCTACGAGTATATCGGTACAACAGAGTTTAAGGTATCCAAGGACTCCCAGTAAGCCGAGTACCATTCCAATGTTAAATACGTTTGAGCCTAGAATGTCACCTACGCTTACGGCCGCGTTTCCTTGAATAACTGAGAAAACAGCTACGATAATTTCAGGGGTTGAGGTTAGTACCGCAAGAATTATGAAGCCAGCTGAAGCATCGCTTAGTCCAGTTATTTCGATAATTTTCTCTACTGATTTTATAGTAAAATGGCTGGCTGTAGCCAAGCCAATTAAAGAAGCTATTAGTACTAGTAATTGAAATTGTGCGCCTTCTATCATCTCGTAAGACATTTTTGTGTTTGTAAATTTAAATTGAATGCTTCTTCCGTTTTGCTGTACATTTACTTTCAAAAAATCTTGTGAGAATTCCTTATTTTCCCATGTAGGAAGAGTAAATTCTTATTCAACTAACCAAAGGTCGGGGTCTTGATACCGTTTTGAATATGTGTATTTCTGTTGAACTGATGTACATAAATAGTATTTTCTATTCAGAACACTTATTTTCTTTCAATCACAAATTCTAAATACGTTCAAAGCTCTTCTTCCTTAGGCTCTGAAGGCTCAACTGCAAAAGCTAAGATATTCTGAGAAAATGATAGAGGAGCTTTGGAAATGGTACGATTTTTCAGAGAAAAGAGGAGTTGCGAGTTACTAGAATGGAACATTTATAGAATTGTTCTATTAAAAGGATAGAAATATATTTATTTAAATAGTAAGAGCTGATGATGGAAGCAGCTGTTTTCCCCACTTTTGAAAGACATATCTTTCGAAGCCACAATTATGACAAAAAATTGGCACTAATAAAGTGAGATGTCTCTTTTTCGGAAAAACTTTATTTTATTCCTTCTTAGCGAACGTAACTCGTATCGCTTGATGAATTCTTGGTTTTGCCTGCTCCTGCTTCCATGTTTTCCTCAAAATTTAAAACTTCGTTTAGCAGATTTGGCAAAAGATCTTTTGACATCTTATCCTCTTGATTTTTACTGCTCCTTCTTTTCCATACAAAAAAAGCGACAGTTGCACCCAATGGAAAAATTGCAAGCAAGTAAAGCATATTAAAACCACCGGAAATTACTGGGTCTCCGCCTCCTCGTTGCACGTCTTCTTGTTGTACTTGGATGGTTCCCAAATCGAAGATTGTCGGTTGACTCGATTCGTCTTCAACAATTATATCGACAGGATTAGAGCCTTCGTTTAAAGAGCTAGTATTTACTGCAAACAGTAAGGATACAGTTTCCCCTGGGGAAATTATTATCCCCTTAAACTCCTCAACAACGGATTCGCAAACCAATGCTTTAATATCGCAATTCTTTGTGCTTTTTCCAGCGTTTCTCATATTCGCTTTGACCCTCACGCTCTCTCCAATCTTGGCAATCCTAGGAGATATGTCTACGTTCTGAACTACTAATTTGTCGTTGTAACCCATTGCAGAATCTAAGATGGAGTAAGCAATAATTAAAAAAACCAAGAGCGAAAGCAAAGTTATTGAAAGTTTGCCCTTGAGGCGCACAGTTTCACACCAAAGCATATATTATATATTAATATATAATACGTTGTTCCATTATGCTCAATATATCCAAATATGAAATATTATAATTCACCTCACAGAGAGTTCTGAAGAAGCCTATCTTCCGATTTGCCCTTATTTCCTATCGAAGTCTTACAGCAAAAACACATAATTACCTCAAAGGTCATAAACCCATAAATCCGATGGTTCAACAACAACCTATTTATATCAAAAGATAAGTGGAGATAGATATGAGTACTGACATAGTTTGGCTAACAATTTTGCGAGGAGCAGTTGAGAAATCCATTGATAAACTTCTTTCTGACGAAGTTCTGTCTACTTCTCACAAGCTTTTTGAAAATATGAAACCAACAATTAAGAATAGTGACGATGCAATTTTTGGCTATGTCTTTGGCCATGTATCTGGTGTGATGGAAATGACGTTTGCCAGTTTAAACCGTAAACCTACTATTGAAGACATCGAAGAAATTTCACAGGCTATCAATAATCGGATGGATGAAATAAAAAATCGCATATATGAGACAAGAAAGTGAAAATGCTTAAGAAGAAAAACTGTGATTAATTGCTTTTAGACAATAGCGTTGCAGTCATTTATAACTTATTTTTCCCAGTTTAAAACAGAGTCTTTATCAGGAGTGCGCAGAGAACCATAGGTCAGGGTTTTGATATTTAATTGAAGGTCCGTCCTCGAATATAGCGTCTAGAACCGCACGGAATTCTTCTCTTGACAGTCTCTTCTTCACATTGTTAGCCTATTGTATAGTTTATCAATACGTAATATGAGCGAAATTTCAATTTCTGTCATATGTCAAAAATCAAAGGAAGCACCTATTCAAAAGACAAAACTACATCGTCAAAGCTAATTTGGTAAATTCGTTTGGAAAAGAATCGACTATTCAAAATTAACAACCTTTATCAAATAAAAGAGTTTATTTTCAGATAGATTGCTGTAGGCCAAATGGCAAAGCATCACAGGAATAAAGTGCATTTTTTCAAAAAGAGTCATACTCGTAACAAACGCTTAATTTTAATAGGTGTGTTCTCTCTCATTTGGTTCATTCTTCGAACTGGCACCAAACCATCAAGAGTAGTATATCCTTGTCAGAGAGCAGCTTTGGCAAACAGCTCAATATTGCTGGGCTTGTCTATACAACTATCGTTAGTATCAATTTTGACAAAAACGAAGAAAGACATCTCAAAAAAAGGGGTAAGCCTTGTAATGCTAATCTTAATAGCGAACTTGATACTAAGCAGTGGAGAGTTACTGGGAAGGATGCAACTTGCGGGAGCAGCCGATCCCGATCAAGAGCTTTATCTTTCACTTGGAGCGAATCAGGCGAGTAGTTTTCCCGCTTCAAACCTGTATGTTATTAATGGACGAGCGATCGCGAATGTTAATGAATTAATAAATCTCATGGGCTCTAACGGTTTATTATTTTATAAGTCAGACACAAGCGGAGCAAATCAGGGACCTACCGGGTTAATTGAAAACAACGATGTGATCCTGATAAAAATTAATGAGGAATGGCCTTACCGAGGAGGAACAAATACGGACGTTTTGAAGCAGTTAATTCAAGCTTTGGTTGAACATCCTGAAGGTTTCGCTGGGGAAATTGTTGTAGCTGACAATGGACAGTGGCAGGGAAGTATGGATTGGTCCCAAAACAATGCGGAAGATCCTGCCCAGTCAACTCAAGATGTTGTTAACATGTTCTCGCAAGATTTTGATGTTTCCACTTATACTTGGATACCCATTAGGCGCACAAGAGTAGACGAATACTCTGAGGGAGACCTGACAGATGGCTATATATTATATGACAATCCGGATCCTGAAACTGGTATCTACGTTTCTTATCCGAAATTTAAGACACAATTCGGAACATACATTAGCTTCAAAAAAGGCATATGGAACGGAACAAGCTATGAAAAAAGATTAAAAATCATCAACATACCTGTCCTAAAATCGCACTCCTCATACGGGGTTACCGCTTCTCTAAAACACTACATGGGTGTACAATCACAAGGGGAGGGTCAACCAGGACTAGCAAACGGGCACTCAAAGGTAGCAACTGGTGGAATGGGAACACTAATGGTTGAAACTGGACTTCCAACGTTGAACATTATTGATGCAATTTGGGTGAACGCGAATCCGCCACCATTTTCTGGGGCTGGACCCAGCACTCCCTATAATCAAGCCACACGAGTTAACGTGCTTATGGCAAGCACAGATCCAGTAGCCCTTGATTACTGGGCAGCAAAACATGTTCTTATGGAAACCGCAAACTTGATTGGACACACAGACACCCATACAATAAACCCAGACAACACGGATGAAAGTGGAGTTTCTGGAGAAGCATTCGGCGTCTGGTTGAGTCTAACAGAAAATGAAATTGTAGCTGGGGGTTACCCCGTCACTTCCGACGAAAACAAAATGAACTTATTTGTTAAAAGTGAAGCGCCTCCACCGACTCCCCTTCCTTCAACTTCTCCTGCCTCAACACCTACGCCCAACCCAACAGTTTCTCCATCTCAAACACCTTCATCTCCATCAATAGCTCCATCTCCAACATCATCACCTTTACTAACTGCGTCACCATTTCCAACAGGTTCGCCATATCTAACACCTCTACCTCCTTCAAGCCCTGAAGGACCCTCCACAACATACATCGTCGCAGGTATAATAGGCGCTCTTGCCACAATAGCAGTCATAATGATGTTTCTGAGAATGCGCAAATAGCAATCTCATCCTTTTTCAATATTTTCTTCAAATTTGTCGAGGTAGAGTATTTTTTTCCATTTTAGTGTTTCTCGTAATATTTTCCTCCTTTTTGCCAATCAAATATGACTCTCGATATAGGGTTTTTTGAGCTTCAAAAAGTTTGTATGACTATGATGTTTTAATCATAAGTTTTAAAAGAAAACCAAACTAGATAAATACCACCGAATATAGGAGAAGGGAAATTGTATCAAATGAAAGAAAAAACAGAAGTTCAGAAAACCAAGAAATTACTATCGATTTGTCTACTGTTGACACTTGCAGCTTCACTATTAATGTCATTATCTCCCGCTCAAGCACAGGCACCAATAACAACAGTCGCCTTCATTGACGCTGTTCCGAACCCTGTTGGGGTTGGAGAGACAGTGTTGATACGCTACGGAGTTATGCAACAATTAGGACACCCAAATAACAGTTGGACAGGTCTTTCAGTAACAATCGATAAACCAGATGGCACAACTCAAACATTTCAAAACTTACGAACAGACTCCACCGGCGGATCAGCCTTAGCGTTCGTACCCAATGAAGAAGGCATATATGAACTGACATCGTACTTCCCTGAGCAAACTTTTCCGATGGACTACTTTGATTTTCAAAGAGGTGCTTTTCTCACCACCGATACTGTAGTCAAAGCCGCACAAAGTGAGACAATAGAGCTTGTTGTTCAGGCAGAGCCACTACCAAAGTATCCTGGATTTCCTCTACCGACCGAGTACTGGTCACGTCCAGTTGACCCACAGATAAGAGAATGGCACTCAATTACAGGAAACTGGGTAGAGAGACCCGACAATTCGTTTGTATTATACAATGATGACGCGCCTGAGACCGCCCACGTGTTATGGGCAAAACCGTTGACTACTAGTGGCTTAACTGGCGGCCTCTTGGGTCCTGGAATGGTTCCAGCCGGATCTGAAACTGGTGACGCGTACTCAGGTTATTTCATAAATTCAGTGATAATAAACGGCATTCTCTATTACAACAAAGCCGATGAATATGCAGGTTCGCGCGGAATTGTTGCCCTTGATCTTCGTACCGGAGAAGAACTCTGGCGTATAAACAACACTGTATTGTCTTTTGGTCAAGTTTTCTACTTCAACAGCTACAACTATGATGGTGTATACACGTACCTTTGGGATACAAGTGGCGGCTCAACTTGGAAGGCTTATGATCCCTTCAGCGGTCAATGGATTTACACAATGATAGAGATGCCTTCTGGAACACGCCTCTGGGGTCCAAACGGTGAAATCCTCATCTACCAAATAGACTATGAGAATCGTTGGATGGCTCTTTGGAACTCAACAGCAGCTGGACAAACAGCCCCAGGCTTTACGATTGATCCTACAACTGGTGGCAGTTGGGGCAACTTCTGGGGAGGAAACCTTGTTCATGGGGCAACCATCAATGCATCTGACCCTAGAGCCTACACGTGGAACGTAACTATTCCAGCAGGCTTGACACCTTTCTCTCAAGGTGCACTTTTCGCCGTAAATACCAAGATCTTTCCTGACAGAGTGGTTAGTATATCCTATAATTGGACAGATGTAAGAGTTTGGGGATTAAACATTGAAGGCTTGGACGGTAGCTCCACTTCTATAGCATCAACGATGTTCGACCAATGGTGGACTCCCCCTGCTACGTGGCAAGACGGTTCTGTCATTATAGAATTTACAGGAGGAACTAGCGAGGCTGAGAACGGTGTTATAGCGATATGGGTAAAAGAATTAAGAAAACATTACGCCTTTAGCACAGAAAATGGCAATTTTCTATGGGAGACAGATTCAGAATTCTTTCTAAACTTTCTTGGCGCTGGCGCCATCGAGCACTCTTGGTTCTTTGCTTACGACAGATTTTACTCAACCGGTGTCGCTGGTATCCTTTACTGCTATGATCTCGCGACAGGGGATATTCTATGGACTTTCAAGATGGAAGACGAATACAATGAGCCTGTAACGGGTAATTATTGGTGGGCTTGGATACCGGTAATTGCGGATGGCAAAGTCTATGTTGGGCACACTGAGCACTCTGCGGAAAACCCAATACCGCGTGGCGCACCGTTCATATGTCTCAACGCTACTACAGGCGAAGTAATCTGGCGGGTCAACGGTATGTTCCGTCAAACCAGATGGGGAGGCGCAGGACTCATGGGAGACAGCATCATTGCGACGATGGATACTTACGATCAGCGAATATATGCCATAGGCAAAGGACCAACTCAGACGACAGTTAGTGCACCAGACAATGGCGTGCCCTTCGGTACATCAGTAATGATAAGGGGCACAGTAACTG
>JABAOC010011119.1_pt2 | contig 20582 bp, 16 predicted proteins | sample 7062161 | NCBI WGS metagenome assembly JABAOC01 (sample SAMN14538625, study PRJNA623070) | marine sediment metagenome | biome: marine biome [ENVO:00000428]; feature: marine pelagic biome [ENVO:01000023]; material: deep marine sediment [ENVO:00002113] | place: India: Gulf of Khambhat ... | reverse complement strand
GGCTCTTATTGAATATGTAGTCGGATCAGATAAGGTTTCTGTTTTTGTAATCAGGGCCGATAGTGTTATGTATCATCGCATCGAAATCACAAAAGATAGTCTGATGAGCAAACTGGCTGATCTCACTCCTCTGTTCAGTCAACAGAAAGATACCGACATACAATTACGCCGGCAAGTTTTGAATTCACAACTGGCAAATTTTTCGGTGCCACCGGCTCATGCGCTTTACAAAATTTTGATCCAACCCATCGAGCCATTATTCTCAGCAACCGATGAGCTGATTATTGTACCAGACGACGTTCTGTTCTATTTGCCATTCGAAACATTGGTTGTAGATACAACTGGTATCGAGAACCGTTACAGTTTCGATAAGGCGAAATTTTTAATTGAGAAATATGCAATTTCTTATTCAGCATCGGCCAGTCTGCTGGATCCACGTCTGCAACGACCACGATCCTCGACACAGGGAATCCTGGCACTGGGCAACCCGGATTTCGGAGAACCGGAAGATGAGCCGTTATGGGCAAGCTCTTTTGCTTATTCAGGAGGAATTGTTCGTGGAAACAACTTCGTATCTCTACCTAACTCTGAAACGGAGGTTAAGGCGATCGATGATGTATTAAGAGGTGCAAAGAATAACATTTACATCGGTAATCGAGCAACAGAAGAGATTTTTAAAAAAGAAGCTGTAAATTTTAAAATCCTACATTTTGCTACTCATTTTCTAAGCGATGATCGTCAACCACTTTATTCCCGCATTGTTCTGTCGCAACAACAAAACCTGGAAGAAGATGGATTTTTGCAGCCTTATGAAATTTTCAACATGAATTTGAATGCTGATTTGGCGGTATTGAGTGCCTGCAACACTGGGCTTGGCAAGCTTAGCCGGGGCGAGGGCATCGTTGGCATTAGCCGCGCGTTTATGTACGCCGGTGTTCCCAGCCTGGTGGTCAGCCTGTGGAGTGTGGATGATAGAGCAACTTCCGAAATTATGAAAAGCTTTTACAAACACTTACAGGCAGGCTTGAATAAGAAACAGGCGTTGCGCCAGGCAAAAATCGATTACCTAAAAACAGCTTCTGGAAATAGCAAGGATCCTTTTTACTGGGCACCATTCATTTTAATTGGCGATTGGAGTCCGGTGCAGCTTCCAAAACGAGGTTTTTCAAATTGGTGGATTGCCATAATTGCTGTTATTTTGCTGGCAGGGGCAATTTTACTTTTTAAAAATAGAATACGATCCTCGAAAGCGGTATAACTGAGACATGAAGTAGCTCAAAACTTTTGAAAGAATCGAAAGTTGATCAATTTTGGAGAGCTTAATATTTTGTTTCTTTCAACACTTGTTTGAGGTTATCCGACATCTCATAGCTTTGAAGATAAACCGAACAGCTTCGACAGCCTCTTTGGTCATCTTTACAAGCAGTATCGGTGAACATCCAGCAGATTATTTTACATTCATTGTAGGCAGGGCATTTTTGTCTTAAATCGGTGGAACAGGGCTTCAATTCCTAACATGGCAGCAGCGCCATCAAGTGACGGATACCAGCTAAATTAGGCCCCTCTGATTTGATGAGTCTTCTGATATAACTAATTCTTTTCAGATCAGCAAAAGAATATATTCTGCGTCCTGATTCATTATGGTATGGAATGTTTAAGCCAACATTTTCGTACATTCTTAATGTTGGAACAGCGATACCCAGCTTTTTTGTAGCGACACCGAAGGTAAATACTGGTTCGTTTTCATCAAGATTCATTGTCTTCTTTGATAATTATTGATTCAATTGTAAACGAGGTATGTTTCTATCAAATCACAATTTACTACTTCTGAATGTGAGCCTCACTTCCAAGGTTAGGATCATATTTTTTCCTTTATTGATTTCACTACAATTCTAAATAATAGCGTTTAATGATCATTATAGAAATCACAGTTCCTCATCTAAGTAACAACATCTTCCGAGTCTGCACAAAACCTCTTGCTTCAAGTCTGTACAGATATAGACCGCTAACTACTCGTTGACCATGATTATCCCTGCCATCCCATACGACTTCATAGAATCCAACGCGCTTATCTTCATCCACCAGGGTGCGCACTTCTTGACCCAGCAAGTTCATAACCTTCAACACTACCCGGTCTAACTTTGAAACCTCATATCTAATTCTGGTCTCGGGATTGAAGGGATTGGGATAATTTTGGCTTAGTTCAAATTTCATTGGCACATCTGATGTGTTTTCAGCAACGGAGGTTTCGATTTCATCAAGATCCTGATTTTCAGTTGCAGTGTAAAATTTTTTCAACTCAACAGTGGTATAAATGTCTTCGATGCCAGAAGGCCATCTGATTACCAGAGAATCAATAACCGTTGCATCGCCAAATCCAAAATGCACGCGCAAGCTATTGTTTGAGTGCTCACTGGTCATTTGAGCGATTTCCCGCATTTGCCAAACCGGGGCGCCATTGATAGTGGCTTTGGCTCTGACTCTTGCGCCAATTGCAGAACGGTTGGACACTGTTCCGACACATGTGATATTTATCCAGCTATTGTCATTTCCGTCGTTGGAATACAAGTAATTTCTATAGGGATAACCAAGAGAGCCATTGATGACCAGGATATCCAAATCACCATCGTTATCATAATCAGCGACGCTGCAGGTATGGCCACCGTCTTTAACGACATCGCCAGTCGTCATCCGTGCAAAGTTGCCGTCACCATCGTTGCGGAAGAGCAAGTTCTCTTTGAAAGTAGGCGGGGGATCACGTGGAAAACCTCTATCACAGGTGACAAACAAATCCAAATCGCCGTCATTATCAAAGTCTCCCCAGGTACAACCAATCGTGTTCGCTCCAATGGCCTCCGGAGGATCTATTATAAAGCCATCGAATGTTCCGTCTCCGTTATTGTGATACAAGATATTTGTCGCTCGAAAATTCTCGACAAACAAATCCAGATTTCCGTCATTATCATAGTCTCCCCAACTGGCGCCGCTGGTGTTTTCCTCATCGCCAAGAACCGCCGCAGTTGGTGGCATCGGAGTAAAGTACCCGCCGCCTTCATTGATATAAAAACTGTTTCTTGGTTTTTCAGCGCTTGGGTCAAAAGCGTAGAAGTCCAGGTTTGAGATGAACACATCCATATCACCGTCGTTGTCAAAATCAGCCCAATTGGCGGATTGGGCATAAGAGTAGTAGCTGACGATTTCACCAGTGTCAATGCTTGCAAAAGTGCCATTGCCATTGTTATGATAAAGCAGGTTTTGTTCTTTGGTTCGCCCCCAACCGAACAGATCCAACCAGCCATCATTGTCATAATCCACCCAGCCGACGTCCCCGGCGATATCTTCAAATCCTGAGGTGAATTTGGTAAAACCTCCATTTCCTTCGTTATGATATAGACGGCTGTTTCCCTCGGCGATCGAAACAATCAAATCCAAATCTTCATCATTGTCATAATCGCCCCAGCTCGCAGAGCCACTAACCTGGATTATTTCGTTGGTAACCCCAGACGTTACTTTAGAAAAGGTTCCATCGCCTTCGTTGTGATACAACAGGTCGGGCTTATTCTGACCAATGTAAGAAGAATTTATGATATAGAGGTCTTGAAAACCATCATTATCATAGTCGCCCCAGCAACTACCCTGGGAATTACCCAGGTCTTTTACAATGGCGCCAGTGTCTATTCGGGTGAAAGTCTGCGCAAAGGTCTCACTTGAGACGATGCACAAAGTGAAAACGACAAATGATGCCAGAGTTCTAGTAATCATGGAGAACTGCTTACTTCCGGAGTTACGAAAACGCCATTTATAATTTGAACTGCATCGACTACTATTCATAACCTATCCCTCCTGATTTGGATTCATTCTTCAGATTTGAGATTACTGCAGCAACACCATTTTCCGAGTTTGCACAAAATTACGGGCTTCAAGCTTGTACAGATACACCCCGCTGGCAACTTGTTGGCCGTGCTTGTCTTTGCTATTCCACATGACTTCATATGAACCGATCGGTTTCTCTTCATTCACCAAAGTGCATATTTCCTGCCCCATCAAGTTTATAACCTTCAACACCACATGGTCTGTTTTTGAAACTTCATATCTAATCATGGTTGTGGGATTAAAAGGATTGGGGTAATTTTGGTGTAATTCAAATTGATTGGGAATTTGAGATATCTCAAATTTTCTTTCTACATCGGTTGCACTAAACAATGGGGGGTCGATCCACTTATAAATCATGCTGCCATAAGAACTTGCGGACCACCCAGTACTCGGATCAGCAAAAGATGCGCCATGATGATCCACACTATCCACCATAGTCCAGGTCTCCCCGCCATCGAGAGTATATGCCGAGCCAGGCTGTGATTCGTCTCCAGATTCCGATCCAATAACATATGAATTGATGGTTCCCGGCACATATGATATTGAACCAAAAATTGGAGGGGGTTTAGGGAGTAACGTCCAGGTCATACCACCATCGGTTGTTTTGGCAGCCATAACAGTCGAAGCATCTTGAGAAATTGCTAAACCTATATCAGTATTTTGAAATGCAAAACGACCAGAACGACCAACGATACCTGTATCATCCATATAAGCATCCCATGTCATTCCGCGGTCTGTTGTCCTGAAGATGCGTCCCATATAAGTTCCAAACCAAAGGGCACTGTCTCCAGAGGCGACAAAATTACCCCAAAGCCCCCCCCATTCACCGTGAAACCGATCAGGAATATTTGACTGTGGTACTAAGTTCCAGTAGCCTCCGCCGTCCTTCGTAGTGTAAATTGTAAAAGAATCGTCTGCATTACCCATGCAAACACCGTTATCGGCATCAAAGAAGTGCACAAAGCCTATTAATACATCGCGACCGAGAAAGGCAGTTTTTTGCTGAATCCAGGTTGCTCCCCCATCGGTGGTCTTAAATATACGTCCTCCCGAATTAGCACCCATAAGATTCATTGCAACCCAAGCTATGCTATCATCTAACGCGTGAATGTTGCTGAAGTATAATTTGGGGACACCAGATATCGTACCTACAGTCCAGGTTGTGCCTCCGTCTGTAGTCTTAATGAAATCCTGATAAGGAAGAGGACCCCTCCACGTGTATATACAGCCGACAGCCCAGGCTGTGCTTTGGTTAACAGCAGATATACAGGGGATCTGTACTGAGTCTGGCAAACCCGTAGCTTGTTCCGTCCATTGTGGGAAAGCCGTATTATACAACATGGAAACTGCAACTACAACATAAACATAAAAAAACTTATAAGTTTTCATTGGTCAACTCCTTTCAGTTTAATTAGGATTCATCTTTTTAATGCTACTATTGCAGCAAAGACATTTTGTTCGTATATCCAAAACCTTGCTACAGGAATGTAATAAAAAATATTTGGGAAATCTTTTACCTATGTCCCAAATGTTTTAACTTATGTTCCAAAAAAGAAAAGTGAGCTGGAAGGCATGTAAATTTAGGTTTTAAAAACTAAAAATAGATAGTTAGAAAATATTAAAGATCATTAGGGTAAAACAAGCAGGTTATCTTAACAAATATCACTCTACGCTACGATTAATTTGATCTAACCGAAATATAAAAGGGATGAAAATTAGGAGTATAATATAGGTTGTTTTTATTACATTATGCAATTGGGGAAAGTCGAAGATCCGTCATCTTTGTGGAGGCACCAATTACAAAATATGGATTTATTGGTTTCTTTTTTGATAATCCTTGGGAGAACAGCCAAATTGTTCGTGGAAGCATTTGGTGAAATATGCCTGACTGCCGAATCCTACTGTATAAGCGATTTCAGCAACGGTGCCCGCCTTTTGTGTGAGCAACTCTACGGCACGCTGCAGACGCATGGAACGGACAAACTGACTGGGAGATTGATCGATAAGTGCTCGCAGTTTACGATGCAGTTGAGTACGACTCATTCCAACTTCATGCCTGAGCGTTTCGATACTAAATTCTTCTTCTCCAAGATGCTGTTCCGTCACTGACTTCATCTTCATCAAAAAAGACTCGTCCACAGGTGTAATGGCGATATCACCAGGTTTCAGAACCACTTCACGGCTGAAACGCTCCCTGAGATTCTTCCGTAAGGCGATCAGATTTTTTACCCGAGCCAATAGTTCTTTGGAATCAAAAGGTTTAATGAGATAATCATCAGCCCCTGTTTCAAGTCCCTGGATTTTGCTTTCACTGGAGGCTTTTGCAGTGAGCAAAATGACCGGGATGTGACTGGTCTTTTCATCATTTTTCAAAACCTGGCACAACTTGTAACCATCCATCTTCGGCATCATGATGTCGCTGATAATGAGGTCTGGTATGACCTCCTGCGCTTTTTTGATCCCTTCGATACCATCACCAGCCTCGAGCACATGGTAAGTTGGCGCCAGATGTTCATGGATGTACGTTCTCACATCGCGGTTGTCTTCAACCACCAAAACGATCGTCGCGTCTTCCTCGATAACGCCATTGTCTTTAGTTGAGCCAGTTTCATCAAGCTGGCGTTCGGTTTCCAGTATTTCCGAGGCTATTGATGGAAAAGATCGATGGTACTCCTCTCCGTAAAGCTCCTCCGAAATAATTTCATTTTCCCGTAAGTGCTCTTTTCCCAGCGGCAGGCGTACAACAAACGTGGTTCCCTCGCCAGGTTTGCTGTTAACAGAAATCTTACCATGATGGAGTTCCACCAATTCTTTAATTAACGCCAGTCCGATTCCGCTGCCCTGTTGTTCACGGATGAACGAATCATCGATTTGAAAGAACCGGTCGAATATTTTGCCGAGATGTTCGTGTGGAATTCCCGGACCGCTATCGATAACAGTGATTTCTATCCAGTAACCAGCAGGGGACTGCCGTTTTTCATTACTGTCAGCTTCTACTGCTGTCACGGTTACTGAAATATCCCCGCCTTCCGGAGTAAACTTGAAGGCATTGGAGAGCAGGTTGGACATGATTTTTTCAATTTTGTCCTGGTCAACATAAGCGAGAATTGAGTCCTGTTCCGCATGAAATTTTAAAGAAATTTGTTTACGCTCTGCTAATGACATAAATGCCATCACTATTCCTTTAAGCAGTGGGACTATATCCAGATTTTTAGCCATTAAGGACATACCGCCGGCTTCTAATTTAGACAAATCCAAAAGCTGACCAATCAATCGTAAAAGTTGTTGTGCATTGCGAAGTATCATTTTGTATTGTGCTTTTAAATTTTCCTTGCGGGTTTCAGTAAGCAGCTTTCCCAATGGTCCAATGATTAGGGTCAAAGGAGTTCGAAATTCATGGGAAATGTTGGCAAAAAATCGGGACTTTAATTTGTCGACTTCTTGCAGCTTTTGCGCTTCAAATGCTTTCATTTTCAACTCGTTGCGAAGCTTAACACGGTTCATCTCGAAGCGACGTGCACCGTAAAGTACTGCAATGAACAGGATAACATAAATAATGTATGCCAGACTGGTGCGCCACCAGGGCGGGTGAATGACAATACGCAGTGAGATTCCTTTTTCATTCCACACATTGTAGCTGTTGGCTCCTTTTGCATGGAAAACATATTCTCCCGGATCAAGGTTGGTATATGCAGCCACACGATTAACGCCTGTATAACGCCAGTCTTTATCATAATTTTCAAGCCAGAATGCATATTGGTTATGCTGAGATTGACTGAAATGGAGAGCGGCACATTCAAATGAAATATCATTCTGCCAGTGAGCAAAATGAATTTCTTTTGCTACGGATATATTTTGTTTTAAAGGAGAGTCTGAGCCTATTGGTAAAGATTCATTAAAAAGCTTGATATCAGTTAAAACAATCTTAGGAATTATTGTATTGATTTCAATATCTTCAGGATTAAAGACGACAATACCATTATCAAATGTTCCCAGCCATATGCACCCATCACTCGTTTTAATGCCTGTCCCTTGTTGGAAATTGTGCGATGGTAAACCGTGCCGGGTATAAAAATTAGTAAATATTTCTGTTTGGGGATTAAATCTCGATAGGCCGCCAGCCGTTGCTAACCACAGATTACCATGATCGTCTTCAATGATGGACGCTATATCATTATTTGGCAGACCATGATCCTGATTATAAAATTTTGCATCTCCAATCCCTCGATCAAAGAGTGCCAATCCCATCCCGCTGATTCCCAGCCAAAATTTATTGTTGGTGTCTTCATAAATTTTAGTAATTCTGCCTTGTAGTAGATTGGGAGTAAAAGTCTGCCGCTGCCTGTAAAATTTTTTTAATCCTTCAGTCGTTCCAATCCAAAGAGAACCTTTTTTGTCTTCATAAATGTGGGTTACTGAATTCCAATAGCTATATGGATCCTGACGAATTGGATTATAACGTGTAAAAGTCAAATTCTTTCTGTCAAAACGGATCAAACCTGGAGGAGTTCCTGTCAACCAAATAATCCCGGAACGATCTTGATGTAGGCTAAAAATGGCCCAGTTTTTCTTAAATTCCACACCATGATCATCAAGATTTAGGTTTCCGTCTTGTATGTTGTAACCATGTAATCCTCCTGGCGTTGAACCTGTCCAGAGCTTTCCGCTTTCATCTTCTAAAATGGATGTAATGTTATTATGATTCAGACTATTAGAATAAACCGGGTCATGCCTGAAATGCGTAAAATTATCCATTCGATGTTCATATTTATCAAGGCCATCCGGCGTCCCAATCCAAATCACTCCCGGTAAAATTTTGGATTCAACTATGGCGTCTACGCGATTGTGACTGAGTGAATTGATGTTTCCCGGCTCATGTTTATAAGTTCTAAAACTTTGAATCAACGGATCGAATTTTGAGATTCCTCGCGCATCAGTTCCTATCCAAAATGTTCCGGAATGGTCTTCAAGAAATGAAAAGAAATCATGCCCATAGATCGTTTTCGGATTATTAAAATCCTCCTGATAATGGAAAAATCGTCCTGTTTGTGGATCATATCTGTCGATTTGATTGTAATACCAGCCTTGCACCAATATCCATACGTGACCTGTTTTATCTTCATATAAAGGCAGGAATCTGTGACCTCGATTTTTGCTATTGGGATCCTTTGGATCATGTCGATAAATATGTGTGAACACCTCACTTTTCTGATCAAAACAGTCTAAACCATTTCCAAGAGCTAACCAGAGATTGTTGGATTTGTCTTCGAATATTTTATAACAATAATCGTTTCCTATACTTTGGGGATTGTTTGCATTATGTCGATAATGGGAGAACGTATCTTTTTCACGAGAATAGCTGTTTAAACCTCCCCCCTTGGTACCGATCCACATATTTCCCCGGCTATCTTCGTAAATACAAGATACAGTATCGCAATTAATTGAAAAAGGATTTGAAGGATCGTGTTTATAATCATAAAATGTATCAGTCTTTCTATCATAACGAACCAGACCACTCCCCTCGGTTCCGATCCACATGATTCCCTTGCTATCCTCATACAGAGCAGAATACCTGATATGACCTGACCAGCCAACGAATACCCGATAGTTGCTCAAACTTGTATTTTCATTCTGATTTTGGTAATAATGTGTAATTGTCCCTGTTGTTGTATTTATTTTATCCAGCATAATGTCGTATTCATCCTTGCCACCATAATCATATGTCGAACTGTCCGTGAGATTATATGTAACAACCCAAAGATCACCTGAACTGTCCATATAAAACTGATAAATACCTCTATAGCTCAGACTCGTGGAATCCCCCGGAATATGGGAAAAGTGAGTAAATTTCCCAGTTTCCCGATTAAATTTATCTATTGTGCTATCATTCCATGTTAATATCCAGAGGTTACCATTGTGATCTTCAGTTATCTGACGAACAGAAGCGCTGCTAATACTGTATGGATCGTTGTCATCCGGTTGATAGGTTTTAAATTGATAGCCATCATATCGTACCAAACCATTATCTGTACCAAACCAGAGAAAACCGAGATGATCTTGAAAAATTGCCTGAATCCTGTTCGATGGCAATCCATCTGCAGAGGAGAGATTTTGGAATATAAGATCAGGCGTTTGAGTGTAAAGAAATGGAGAGAGCCAAACTAAAAATGAGGTGGTAAAAAAAATAATTTTAAAAAATTTGGCCATGGAAATTTTACCCCAAAGGATCGTTTTATTAGTTGAACAAATTAGTTATTTTTTTAAAATGAACAAATCGTTCGTTGGCTTCTTTATCACGAGTTAAATAAGGTGGTAGCAATTTGAGGGCGACAAAACGTTTGAGTTTGGTGTCTTCAGCCTTGTAGACAATCCCCATACCGCCTTCACCCAATTTTTCAAGGATTTTGTAGTGAGAAATGGTTTTGCCAATCATTGTATTTTAATTGAGATCAGAATGATTAAAATTGAGATATATATTAACTATATTTTTTAATATAGTTGATATATTAAAAAATTTATTCAAAATGTCAAGTAAAATTTTACATTTTTTATAATAATCGATTTTGGAGAGCTGAATCGTTGCGGAATTTAATAGTTGGTCTTTTTTAACACCTGCTTCAGATTATCAGACATTTCACAGCTTCGAAGGTATACTGAGCAGGTGCGACAAAGTCTTTGTTCATTTTTGCAAGCCGTTGCGGGAAACATCCAGCAGATCATTTTACAGTCGTTATAGGCAGGACATTTTTCTCTCAATTCCGAGGAACATGGCTTTAACTCCCAGCAGGGCAAAAGTGCCATCAAGCGACGTATGCCTTCTAAATTGAGTCCCTCTGATTTTATCTGTCTTTTTATATAGCTAAAACGTCTCAGGTCGGCAAAGGAATATAATCTTCTCCCAGTCTCATTGCGGAAAGGAATGATTAAGCCCGCTTTCTCATACATTCGTAATGTTGGAACAGCGACACCTAACTTTTTTGCAGCAACGCCTATTGTAAATACAGGCTCATTATCATCAATATTCAATTCATCTTTGTGTAGCATATTTAATACCCAATCTAAATTAAATTCATTGTTACATCCATTTAATACAGATTTTGTTAGTAAAATTCATCGCTTCCATCTACCTCTATAACCAGATGGAATCGTTGTGGAGCTATTCAAATTAGCTTTATGATAAATCTGACTTGATTGAAACTTCGTTTTTGATCCATGGCGGTAAAATTTTTACTAATACGTACAAGACAATAAAGGGTAAAATTAACAAAAATCCAGCCGCTAGAAGCCCTTCGATGCCCAGCAATTCCATTTTGTAAACAGTGAGACCACGCAAGCTTTTTGAGAAAAGCTGACCGCCAATTACCACATTCCACCGAATACTGAAAATACCGATCTGAACCAGTATGGCTGCGATAAAATAAATTAGTCTTCGTAACTCGGCAGGCACCTGGGTTAATTTCACTAATGCCAGGGAAGCCATCGGTATCAAAGTGCCGATGATAACTTGAGTGATAACCAGACTGATAAACAATTTACTTTCGATCATTTGGGATAGTATTTTAATGGACTCCTCTGCTTCATAGAGCCTTTGAATAAAATCGAGTGCTTCCAAGGAAAAATCGATGATCATCATGTAAAGTAGATATGATGCCAGTTTATCCATACATGCCATATCGATCTGTTTTAAGCGTAATAGACTGCTAATCATATAGATGAGTAGCACCAGCGCGATTCCCGATACGATGGCGGAGAATAGAAATACGATGGGCATCAATACACTGCTCCACCAGGGATTGGCTTTGACCGATCCGAAAATAAATCCCACGTATCCGTGTAACAGAAATGCCGAGGGGATACCAATGATCGTTATAATTTTACCAATTTTACGATCGAAAGCAATCGATTTTTCGGACAGGTCGGTGGCGCCTAAAGTAAGTATTTTATGGATAACTTTTTTTAATCCCGTTTCCTGGCGTGACCAGAGAATTAAATCCTGGCGATAATCAAACCAGATTTCTAATAATAACACCGCCATTAGGTACCAGAGATAAACGAAGCCAAACATAGCCATAGCTGATTGCAAATGTGGTGTCGTAAACATCTCAAAACCACGCATGGGACGTCCCAGATGAACCTGAAGTGGAATTGGCGCAACAATTAAAAAAGCAAGAGCGGTAAGTAGAGAAAGTCTGTAAGTCGGCTGAACCTCTTTAACATTGAACACTCGTTCAAGTGAGGCTAATATAAATGCGCCAGCCACGAGACCAGTGATATAGGGATATAGAACGATCAAAATATTCCAATGGAGCTCGACTTCATTGGGATAGATGTATCCTGTTGCATGTTGAAGAGCATGTGCTAATTGTTCAAATAATTTATCCACTTTTACCTTACCTCTCCATCTAAATTGGCGTAATAAACTTTGGGATCTGTATTCAAATCAGGTTTGAGCACCTGGACTTCATTAAAGCGAAGGAACCTGGCTAACGGAGTGGGCTTCTTTAGAATCTCACCAAAAACTCTTGCTTGAGTCGGGCAAACTTCCACACAGGCAGGCGATAGACCTTTGACAATGCGGTGATAACAAAAATTGCATTTATCAGCCGTTTTGGTATTGGGATTAAGAAATCTCGCTCCATAAGGACAGGCTTGAATACAATACCGACAGCCGATGCAGTATTCATTATCCATCAACACCACGCCATCACGCGAAGTAAAAGTAGCCCCCACAGGACAAACCTGTACACAGGGTGGATTAGCGCAATGATTACACAATTTTGGCACGAAAAACGTTCTCAAAATCTCAGTTTCAGCGATTTCCTTTTTTTCGAAGCCGTTTATACCGCCATCAGGGCTGTCGACAAATGTCTCTCCCTCGACAGGTATAATATAGCGCTCGATCCAGGTGCGGAAGTAAAATGACTGTTTTGGTACTTTGTTTTCAATTTTACATGCCTGTACACATCGTCCACAACCGATGCATTTATTCACATCGATTCCCATTCCATAATCATGCTCTGTGGGATCATATTCCTGATGGGATTGGGAACGAACGGGCACAATGGGCATTAATGTAGCTAACGGAAGTATATGTAAGCATTTTTTGATAAATTCTCTTCGAGTCTGTTGTGTATTGTTTTTATTCATCGATAAGCCTCTGGATAATGTGGATAGTGACATTGCCAGCAAACATAATTCTCACCATGGGTAGTCATATCAACCTTGGGCATTTCCCTGGCAGCTTCAACATCTTCAGCGTGACATTCTCCACAAAATTCCCTTGATTTGGGAACAGTAGGAAGGAAAGCCCGGGGACTTGACTTGTGTTCTTCCTGGGCCTCGTGACATCGGATACAGGATAATGCCTGGTGATGTGATACTGCTTTGGTTCGAGCAATTTCCGCATGACAGGCACTACACTCTTCGGGTGTATGAGGCAATTGCGGTGCATGAGGATCATGACATGACATACAAGATTTTAATGGGTTATGAGTTAACGGTTCTATCTGTGGAAATCCTGTAGGTCGAGATGGATTGTAACTATGACACAATATACAATAGCCTCGCTCCCGTGGCGCAGGCAGCGTATGTTCATCTGGAGCCTGGGTGTGAGCATAAGCAGCTCCGTGACACGTCTCGCAGGACACGTTGCGATGAAATACCTTTTGTTTCATTTCATAAATGTCATCATGACATTCTGCGCATGCGTGCTGACCAGCATATTTTAAGCTATCATTCATGATACTATCGACAACCGCAGCTCGGTAATGTCCATATAAGCCAAAAGTTTTAGGGATAAAGAATCTTCGACCGATGATGAAAATTGCCATTAAAATTAAAAAAAGAATTAATAAGCTCTTTATTTGCTGAGGGATTTTTTGACTTTTTTTAAGAAACCAGGCTGATATAGTTTTAAATGGTATTTTCATTTTAGCTTATTACCTCTTAGGATTAATTTGAATTAAGGTATCCTGACACTTTTTTAATATTGACACAAAGAATTTTGGATTATGAACACCTTTACTGTCATCAGTTTTAACCATCGCTATTACTTCTTTTACCCAATCAACTTTACTTTTTTGTTCTCTAGTCAATCTCAAATTGCCATTTTCATTCAACCATTTTTCTACAAAATCTATTGCATCCGCCGTATTCTTTCGCCACGATTCATAAGTTTGTAGATAGGGTTGCTCTTCATGACACTCCAAACAGCTATTCGTCGTGGGGATAATGGATTTGTTTTCATAATTATGACAGGCAATACATTCCACCTCGGCTTCAAACATGATGTCCTGTTCAATTGTGAAGCTCGGAACGTTCAACGTGCCAGAATAAACAGCATATTGAAAGGAATGGCAGGACTTGCAGTTTTCGGTTTCTTCATCGTGATGACAGGTGGCGCATTTTGATTTTGTCATTGTTAATTCACCATGGATCCGATCATTGGAATGGCAATTCTTACAATTTTGTTTGCGTCCGACCACATGACCCTGATGGGAGAATTCGAGTCCAAAAATTGATTTATTCGCTACCACAACTCCAAAATGGCAGGTATTGCATTCAGCCGGAACGATCTTATTGGTCTCTAAATAAGGACGAAGCGTAATTGTTGAATTGACATTCGTTAGTGCTTTGACAATATTGTCATGCGCTCCTCTCAATAATTGGTCGGCAAATTGAACATTGTGAACGCTTTTTCCCACGTCAACCAGGTCGATATTAAATTTTGCTTCTTGCATCAATTTAAGAGCTTCAGCTTTTTTTCTTGAAGTTGATCGGGAAATCTCCCCATAAGCTTTTTGATAATCGTCAACGAGCATATTTAGTTTTTTCTGTGAAATATTTTTCCATTCACTTAATAACCGATCAAATCCTTTGCCGTGACAAATTTCACAGGATTTTTTGCTTGCGGTTAATGTTTCACCGTTTATTTTGACATCTTTCGTCTCTTCATGAAAAACATGGCATCCCTTACAGGTAATGCTATGAATAAACATGGGGTTTGGAACTGTATGAGCATCGAATCCGCCAGTGCCCTTAAATAGAGTAATTTGTGCATTATGAGGGTCAACATGACATCCAGAACAATCTAATAGATGCAATTCCTCTTTTTCAGGAAGCTTATGCTGAATTGCCGTATGACATTGTTCACATTCGATTTTGTGATTTGTAATGTGAGCCGTGTGCATAAAATCTGTTTCTTCGTGTCGAGCCAGTCGCTCCTGTTCCATGTGACAGTTATAACAGTTCTCAAGTGGTACTGCCCCATCGCCAACAACCATTTCAGTGTGACATCTTTCACAGGCAATATTTTTTTCCATTACATTGGTGTGGTCGTAGACAACATCCTCAGTCGTATTTTCCCTGGTTGGAGCGTCATGACAAAAGCCACAATTATGGATTTTCGGATCGCCAGGGCCACTTTTGAAATGGCACAGAAAACAGGAAGATTCTGTCACTTTCATGTGATCGCCCTGGACAATCTGGGAGTGACAACTGGTACACCGCAATTTTTTACCTCGTCGAAGTTCTGTCAGGTGAGGGGCATGATCAAAGTACACCCTCTGAAATTTCTCCCTGCCAGAGAGTAATCTTGTCTCATGACATTCATGGCGTAAACAACTGGCATCGGTTATCTCTGCTGTCGGTTTTGATCGTTTATAAAATTCAGTGATATAAGTAATTAAATGAACTAATCCAATTGTCTTTGTCTCGATCACAGATTTGAAACCTGGCTCATAATGACATTTGGCACAGGACACATCTTTATGGGTCGATGTTACCCAGCTCTCATAAAACGGTTTCATATAATGACAGGTCGTGCAAAACTTCGGGCGGGAAGTGTATTCTGCTGAAACGACAAGAAATAGAAGCAGTCCCAAAAGCGAGATACCGCTAATAATTAAGATTCGTTTCCCTTTTGAATATTTCTTGAACAGCATGTTCCTTTTTTACTATTTTAATTTTATAATACAAACTTATTGCGACGATAAAAATGATCGCGGAAATTAATGCCAGCCATCTCCTGCGATTCTGAACTTCTTTTAATGCGAGCCTACCTTCCTCTACTGCTCGCTCCGCTACTTTGAATCCAGGTTCTACAACTTCGTTGAACTTTTTAAGTGAGAAAAAATGAACCACGCTACGTGCCTTTATTAATATATTTTCCGCATCTTTGAGAATAAATTTGCCCTCACTCACTTCGACACCTGCTTTTTCTGACTTCTTTAACAACGAATCTGCCAAGTTGATGTTTAACAACAGATTATCCTCTTGCTGCTTCATCTGCTTGGCAATGGTATAGCCTTCGGAATCTTCATCATGGCAATCAACACACAGGCTCTGAGAACCAATACCTAACATATCTAAATGAGTTGGTTTCACGTCATGACTGCCATGACAGGATTCGCACTGGGGGAGATCCATTTCGGTGAATGCTTCTTGATGCGGACTTTTCTCAAACATCTCGGCTTGAGATAGGTGGCATATACCACATACATGAGAAATCGAGGCAATACCTGGTGGCATAGCGCCATGATTGCCGTGACAATCATTGCAGACTGGCGCCGAGCGATCTCCTTTTTCAAACAAATTAATGCCATGAACGCCCTTTTTATATAACTCCTCTTGATTGATCGGAATTCCATAACCTTTCATAAACTCTGCATCACTATGACACTTGCCACACATGCCAGGAATATTATTGGGAAATACCATTGAAGTCGACATATTCGCTGGCTGAATGTTATGAATGCCATGACAATCGGTGCAAACAGCAACCTTTGTGTCGCCTGCAGCCAGCTTCATACCATGTTGAGAAGTCAAATATTGCTGATATTGATCAATCGCCAAATTGGGATCAAAGCCTCTCATATAAGCGGCATCGCTATGACATTTGGCACAAAATTTTGGAATGTCACTTCGTTTTGGGACGCCAATGTATCCTTTATTAACATCCATTGCCGCTTCCATATCTTCTTCAAATTGAAGGTCAGCATCGCCGCCATGGCAGCCCTCGCAGGAAATGTCATTTTTAACATGGCTATCAGTGGCCAGATGATCCGTAGGCGCCTTTAATTCGTCGTCCAATTGAAGGTGACAGTTGATACAACTGGTCTGGGCCGATGAATTAGAATGGCTGCCCAATAAGATAAAAAGCAATAGCATGGAAATATTTAAATATTTCATAGTCTTTCTTTTCGCTTGGTTATAGTTTTCATTAGACAAGATAAGCGATCAAAGTCATAATCGCAATATAAAGCACAACCACAATTCCGATGATGGTAAATAATTTGCTCGGCATTCCCTGCTGGGATTTACGATCCAGAAAAGGCACAAAAATCCAAAAAATTACTCCTATCAAAAAGCCAAAAATAACTACGGCTTCACCTGAAAAAAATAATATTTTTCCTGGCACTGATTTTAATGTCTGGTAAGTAAAAATAAGATACCATTCTGGATGAATCCCAGGTGGAGTCGGGGCTAACGGATCCGCCTTCGTGCCCAATTCCCACGGGAATAAGGCTGCCAGCGCCGCTAAAATCCCAAAAACGACCAGCCAACCGAGCACATCATGTAACACAAATTGCGGGAAAAAAGGCTCCTCTTTTTTATTCTTGTTCCAGCTTTCTTCTAAGCTGATGGGGACACTCATTCCCTGCACCTGGACTAACAAAATATGAATTCCCAGAATAATCGTCATGATCATCGGTAAAACTGCGACATGAATGCCAAAAAATCGGGTCAACGTAGCGCCAGTTACCTGTTCGCCACCCCTGAGGAAAATCATTAAATATTTTCCAATAAATGGGACTAAGCTGGTGATTTCTGTGCCAACTTTGGTGGCAGTAAGCGCCAGCTCATTCCAGGGCAATAAATAACCGGAGAAACCAAAGCCCAGGAAAATCATGAATAAAAATACCCCTGTAATCCAGGTTAATTCTCTCGGTTTTCGATAGCTCTTGAGGAAGAATGTGGCAAACATGTGAATAAAAAGTGCCGCCATTAACAGGTTGGCAGCCCAGCTATGAATGGATCGAATCAGCCAGCCAAATCGAACTTTGGTCATGATGAATTGTACAGATTCAAATGCTGCCTCGGCGGTTGGACGGTAATAAAGGAGTAATAGAATTCCTGTTACAACCTGGACAATGACAAGAAATAAACAAAATCCCCCAGTATAGTACCAGATCGAATGCTTATGAATAGGCACTGTTTTCTTGCGGAAAAATTCTGCCCACGTTTGAATCGGGTATCGTTCTTCAAGCCAATCTTCTAGTTTCATAACCATTACTGTTAAACGTTTTTTGAAACGATAATATCATCGTTAATTATGGTGACTTTAAATTCTTCCAAAGGATTCGGCGGTGGACCCGAAATATTTTTCCCGAACAGGTCGAAATGTCCATTATGACAGGCGCACCAGATGTGTTTTAAATCATCTCTATATTGGACAATACAGTCCAGATGGGAGCAAATCGCTGAAAATGCCTTAATTTTGCCGTCCTCGGTGTAGATTAAAATTCCAGGTTTTGTCCCAAAATTAAAGATTTTAGCTGAATTGAGTTTTAACTCACCAACTTTTGCCGCCACAACTTCATTTTGAACCGCCTGAGGAATTTTGGGTGGCATAAAAAAACGGACAATGGGATAGATGATGGCAGCGCCAAGAGCACCCAGGCTGCCAAAGAGTGAGGCATTGATAAAATTACGACGTGATAATAGAGCCATAGGGATAGAAAAAGTTTTAAGTTAAAAGTTACAAGTTTAACCGTTACAACCTTATCATTTAATTTATAAGTCTGACGACTTAATTCCAATAAGAAATGGGGTTAAGGTGTGAGCCTTTTATCTCACTCGGTTGTAGTAAAGTTAACTAAAAAACAATGCTTATGTAACAAATTTGAAGTCTAAAATTCATTTTATCTATATTTTAAAATCTGGTAATTATTATACAAATTAAATTATAAAATGTCAAGCTAAAATTTCATGATTGAAATATTTCGGTTGATAATTTATTATATCGGAATTTCAAAGTTTGTGCAAAATTACCATAAAAAAAATCTTACAAGGAGCAACAGAGTTAACGGAGATTCACGGATTTTTTTTAAGGGATCAAGGGACAGTTATAAAATTCCGTTTAAACTCTGCTTCCTCCATTTCTCCTTTTCAAGTAAATTGTTAGCCTCCCTACTCAAGCATTCTTGTTCGATTGCCCAGACAATTGCCGGATCAGTTTTATTATTTATTTCAGCTCCTTCTATTGCAAAATATGTAGCAATATAGAATGAATATGAAAAATCAAGTAGCCTAGATGGTACTCCATAATGTCTTAAAAGGCCGATCCACTCAAGATTATCATTTTCCTGGGGCATGTTTGAAGCTTCTACATATTGATGAGCGATTCTCTTAAAATTAAACAGCATCACAACCTCATATCTCCATTTCGGTATTCCAGTTGATATGGGTGTGTTTTTCTTGTAGGCTCTATCAAAGGTTGACTCAAGATCGTATTTAGAGGAAGGTTGCCCTCGAAATATAAATTGTCCAGACTTTGTCGAATGATACCATCTTTTGCAATCTTCCCATTCATTAATGCCGGGAACAAAGTCAACAATTAGCCTTTAAGGGCACCGAAAATGAACTATGAGAGTCAGCCATGTTTTTTATTTCCTAAATCAGTTTTTCAATTAGCCTAATTGTTTGAAATTTTCACCAAAAAGGCTTAGTTATTCTTTTTCAATAAGTTCTTTCATGTTATCAAGCACCACTCCCCAACTATTTTTTGCGTGTTCTTTTGCCTGCTCATTGGCAAATCCTTGTTGAGTCAGGGTCAGGATTGTACCTTTATCCCTTGTATCAAGCTTATAAGTTACGATTGAATAGTTTTCTTCTTTATCTTCGAGTCCTGAATACGCACTCCAATAGTTGTATTGAAGTAACCGTCCAGGTTCAATTGCAAGAATATTTCCTTTATCCTTAAATTCCTGACCTTCCATTTCATACTGGAAGAGGATTGGGCTGCCTACTTTCCAATCAGAAATTACATTTATCCCAAAAAAGTATTGCTTAATCTTTTCAGGGTTGATCAATGCATCCCACACGGCAAGCCTATCGGCTTTGATTTCAAAGGTCTTATTTATTGTAAGTTCTTTTCTCATTTTTGTCCTTTTCTGAATTGTTGAGTAAATGATTTTTGTAAAATGGGATGTTATTCATAACCAGGAACGTTTAATCCTAAAATGATATCTCTTTTCCCGACAAATAAATTATTTTTTTTTAATCTTAAAACTCCGGAACTCCCTCCCTGTGATGAAGAAGGTGATTTTTGTTTTTTAGTAAGCAGTAGATCATCTTCAAAAAATAATTTCCAATCCAAAAATATCTCCCATCTGGTTCAAGAATTGTTAAATGGATATGAGCAGGTTGTATTCTATTTGAGTAGGTTCCAGGCTTTAAAGTTTAAAACGAGTATTCCCCGTTAATATCAATTCTAACCCAACTACGGATGTATCCATAACGCTTTCCCCATCCAATTTCGTCACCTCTTGTCGGATAAATTCCTTTTTGGTTCGTGTGATTTATATAAAGAATAACACCTTTTGCAAAGGGTTTACTGTTTGGTTGATAAGCAGTACCCGTTACTTTCAATTTAGTGCCATCATCATTAAAATCGGGCAAAGTGTCAATAGACGATAATTTCCTATCAC
>JABAOC010038055.1_pt1 | contig 20586 bp, 24 predicted proteins | sample 7062161 | NCBI WGS metagenome assembly JABAOC01 (sample SAMN14538625, study PRJNA623070) | marine sediment metagenome | biome: marine biome [ENVO:00000428]; feature: marine pelagic biome [ENVO:01000023]; material: deep marine sediment [ENVO:00002113] | place: India: Gulf of Khambhat ... | reverse complement strand
ATTACAATATCTTCCCCCTTAAGGCCATTCTTACATTTTCGCGAACATTCCATACACCAACGGGCAAGATATACCCTGGATGAGCTTCTCTAAGGATTAAGATTGCAGCCTGTCGACGTTCTTTGACCAAATGTTCGCATACAGCAAGTCGAGCTGCATAATAACAACCTCCGATAGCAGCGTATTTGGTTCGGCCTTGATACTCCTCATAATCTGAAAGCAAGGCAATTTTTGCCCGTGGATTGGGATTCCACACTGTATTAGGGTACCAAGCTTCTATAAGTTCGTATTTCCAGGCTCGAGGTATCATGAGAACAATAAACCGATTGTCGAGCTGCCAATTCTCATAAACATGGAATTCATTGATAAGTGGAAACCTCTTCACTTGTTCACGTAGAGCTTTGCCAATGATATCATCACAAGCAGTTATTGACCAGCGAGTCGGGACAAATTTACGATTTTTTTCAAGACCGAATGCTCCCACACTGAAAGCTCGTTGAATTTTTGTAACGGGAATATTATTTTGATATAATGAGATAGTTGCTTCTTGGGCCTTCAGGTCTGTGTCACTGGAGGCCTTATCAAGTCGCTGATCAAGTTTCAATGTCCCCAAACCGAGTTTCTTTAGACGGGCGGAGGGCCCAAAAGGTTGAACCTCGCTATCTAGGATGAGTCGCCTCTTTGGTTTTTTATGGAATACCACTTCAACATCGGTAGGGTCTCGAGAGAGTGCTAAGTCCCGACTTAAGTCGACAATCTTTCCACTTGTGGTAACATCCATCACATGGCGAACACGGAACATCCCACGGACTAGTGAGTAACGATAGTTCACGATATCCTCGATTGTTTTCTTTTCGAGGAGCCAGCGTTCTGGTAGATCCAGTATTGCGGTATTTCCATGGATTGGGGGAAGAAGAGGACCCACAAACACTTTAGGATAGCCCATTCGCCCAATAAAAACGGAGGGTGGAGATGATCCATCGAGATCCGATCCAATGAATCATATGAGTGGTTTGGTTTTCGCAAACACCTGATATTTTACAAGAATAGGGCAACGACTCTTACCACAAAGCATTTTGGAGCCTTTGCATACAACACAAATTGCTTTGCGTTTCACTATGTGCGAGTCTGCAAAGATTTTGTCTGAATCGGGGAGCATAATCACTTCTTAGTAGAGCTAAGAGGTTTTATGTTTAATTATGAGAGAGGTCGGTGAAAGTGAAAGTAACCATTACTGGAAAAGTAATAGAAAAACGAGCGCTATTCATTTGTCAATTCATTTCATGAAAGAAGATTGAATTAAATAAGATCAATTTGTTTACTTTTTAGACATTGAAGCTCTTTTATAGAGGATTGACTGTCGAAAATCTTCAGATGAATTATTTCAAATAGTCCTAAGAGCAGGATCGAGAGTAGAAATGATAACCAAGTAAATATCAATTATTTAGACAAAAAGAAGAATTCTAAAAAAAAGTAACTTCCAGCAAAGAAGCAAGGTCCTTAGAGACATCTCATGCGCTCTGGCTAGAAAGAAATGTTCATAACCTAAATACTTCATGCATCCTTATTGTTGAAATAAAGAAAATTCTTTCAAGAAGAATAAGGAACAGAAGATCACTGGGGATCGGAAGATGACAGTTACGAAACCAAGCGAGGAGTATGCAATATGGCTCTATCTGAGAGATGCCCATTGCACCTTTCTAAGGAAACGCAAGGACTTAAAAATCTGTACAAATGATTACACAGTGAATGGTGTTCATGCGTATGTATTCTGTCCATTAATTGCTGAAAAATATATCACTGCAAAATTAGATGGAACAACAGTCATAGCCTTCAAGAAGAATCCGGACATACGAATTCCAAGTCAAATGTGGGGAGAAATTAAACTTTCACAAACGAAGGAGAAAGGGCTAAAAGAACTGAAATCCCATGCAGAAAAGATGTCACTTCACTCAGTATTAAAGAATGAGTTGTTAAATAGAGCTGAACAATTATTTGATATCGCTGATGAATTAAAGAGCGCTCCCAAACCAGAGGAGGATCTCTTCGAGGAAGAATTAGAGGAGGAAGAATTACTCGAGGAAGAGTTACTGGAAGAAGAGTTAGAAGGAGAGGAGGACCTCTTAGAGGAGGAACTTAAAGAACTAAAAGAATAAACCAAAAGTCGAATGAGTACAAGATAAGGACTATTATCATAAATCAGGACGCAGTTAAAGTTCTATAGAACATGGATGTGAGAATTAAATGGTCAAATGGCAAGGACGTAGTCGAAGAAAATCCTCTGGACGCAGGTACAGAGCTTACAGGAAAAAGAGAAAGTATGAACTAGGACGACCGCCCACTGAGACATTGATAGGACCAGTAAAGAAAAAGACAATACGCACAATGGGGGGAAACCGAAAAATCCGACTCCAACGAACCGAAGTAGCGAATATTATTGATCCAACAGAAGGGATCACGAAAAATGTTACAGTTCTTGATGTTCTTGATAATGAAGCGAATAAAGACTTTGCGAGACGCAAAGTTATCACCCGAGGAGCATTGATCGAAACAGAATTAGGACGAGCACGCGTAACAAGTAGACCGGGGCAACATGGGATAATCAATGCGGTATTATTAAAAGAATAAACCTGCCTCAACGAAACCCAAGAAAGAACGTTCTTTATGCCATTCCTTGGATCAGAAGGACATCTGAACTAGTTTTTAAGAGAAGAAATTTAGGAGGATTGGATGGGATTTGTCCCTACGAAGAGAGAGGGATCTGTTATTTTATCCCGAATATTTTGATGGAAACCTCAGCCGAGCAGAAGGAAGGCGAATATCCCAGAAATTGGCCATTAAATCTCCCAGAGTCAAGGAACTTTACCTTGCCGCTAAAAAGGCTAATTTAGAAGTCACTCTAAGAGAATCAACTGCATATTCTCGCCGTTGGTGGGAAACAAGAGGAGCTATAGTTGTCAAGAAGACCGCACCGAAGACTGAAATTCTAAAGCAACTGACAAAGTCTTTAAGAGAAGTCCGTATTGAGCTCTTGCGAAAGAAAAAGGAACAACTGAAGAAAAAGAAAACTTCAGCCGACAGAGGCAGAAAACGAAGATAGCAGAGACTTTCTTTGTAAAAACCTCACTAGCATTGATTGCACCTTGAATAGAAGAAGCTTTAATTGACGAGAAAATTTTATTGGAGATGATTTAAGACCCTTTGTCAAATTATGAAAGCTTATCGACGGTGTTTGTCTGATGCTTCTCAAATAGTTTATTTTGTTCTGATTTTTGTCTTTCTCTGCTTTGGGATGAAGTAAAATTTTTGTTCTAGAAGCTGTTCAACATCTGTTTGCTTTTCCTTCAGTTGCACAACTACAAACGGTTTCTCTACAGGCCCAAAAACGTCTGAAATAGTACCTATCTCTTTCAAGTTTTTATCGACGACGGGCATTGAAATGAGTAGTTCGATCTTTTTAGGGCTCAGAAGCGGTTCTTCTGCTCGTAATATCAGTAGATTTTGTGATATGATGTGCAAACTAATTCCCAATCGCATCAATACGATACCACCCCAGAAGTCTCTCGTTCCTCATGAGAATGTAACCAGCTATTTCAGTGAAATCATCACCTGGTACACAAGTAAATTATAGAAGCTGCTAGAAATCTCTTCCGTCTTTGATCGTAACCATTGTTAGTTTTTCCTTATACAAAGAGATAGTAGTTCGCTTATATCACTCATTTTTTCTAATAATAAGACCTTATTCATTATTTCTTGGGCATTATTTCTTCCAATAACTTTTGAAGCTAACAAATTGAACTTTTCCTGGANNAAAATGAACTTTTCCTGGATCATGTTTATATTCTCTTTTAGCACATCCCTCGGGTGCTTCACTTCTTCTTTCCATTGGTTTCCATTAACGGTTTCTGCTACAACAACTGCAGGCCATTTGGCGGGATAGGCTTGATTAAGTGTAGGATCAGCTAATACCTCAATTTTATTCATAAGCTGGGATATTTCAGGATCGTTAAGTTTACCAGTTTTAAATTGTTCCAACGTTATTTCTCTATCTTTTAAAGCTGCTGCTACACAATATTTAATACTAAACTTCGCTTGAGCAGGGGTTTTTGGTTTTGCCGCTCCTGCAACATCAATCGCTGTAGAATATGTATTGATGTTTATTTGCTTTATATCAGAAGGTCTTAACCCGTATTTATCTATTAGATTGAGTATTGCCTCAATGCTTGAATGGGTGTGCCCACATGTCGGATATTGCTTAATCGAGGTTTCTAGTATTTGATAATCCTCTTTTAACCCTAACTGGAGTTTTTTGATGTCATAATCCTTTGATGTTGCTCTTAACAGACCTCTTTCCCCTTCCAATATCCTCTTTGCTCCAGTAAAGCCATCTTTTGCAAGCAAAGAGGAGAGAAGCCCGGTTTGCGCCGCTTGACCAGTATGTAAAACTTTACTCATCGCTCCGTCTATATTGAATTCCCACAATCCCGAAGCTAACGTGCCTGCGTTGCCAAATGCATCTAATGTTTTTTCTGAGTTCAAGTGCAACAATTTCGAACAGGAGGCCGAGGATCCTAATACTCCTGCAGTGGCTGTAGTATGCCAGAGTTGATAATGAGTCTTCCCTAAAGCGTGTCCCACTCTTATCATTACTTCGTATCCTGCTACGATGCTAGTGAGGAGTTCTTTTCCATTAGCGGCTATATATTCACCTAAAGAGAGAACCGAAGGAATTATTACTGTACCTGGGTGTATGGCACATGGTCTATAAAGATCATCGAATTCTTGAGAGTGGGTGGAGGCTCCATGAATCAATACAGCGTTCAAACAACTTGTTTTAAAGTTTTCTCCGATGACTGTGGCCTTGTTTCCTTCTCCAAATTGTCTAATTGTTGACGAAATTATTTTAGTAGGTTGTTCGGTAGTACCACTTATTGTACAGCCTAATGTATCTAATAGGAGGTTTTTAGCAGCAATTACCACTTTTTGTGATATATGTTTAAACTCTAAGCATTCAACGAATTCTGAAAGGATCTGTGTACTCACAAATGCTACCTCACCTTACTATCATATTAGTGTCCCCCAAAACCTTTCAATCATCTAATCGTAACAATTTTATCATCATTTCAGAGGTTTGATCTTGAGAACTTCGGGATTTACTAGGTTGGGGGGCGTGTGACCCTCAAAAAATTCGATCATATTTATTACAGCCATTTTAGCCATCTTGGTCCGCGTCTCGATACTTGCTGAAGCAATGTGCGGAGAAAGGGTGACATTTTCAAGGGTCAGCAAAGGGTTGTCTCTTGAAATCGGCTCTTCAACAAAGACATCAAGTCCTGCTCCTGCGATTACGCCTTCGGAGAGGACTCGGAACAGGGCTTCCTCATCAATTACTGGACCTCGTGATGTATTGATGAGATAAGCTGTCTTTTTCATCAAGTTAAGTTCTTTTTCCCCTATCAAATGGTGGGTTTCTTTGGTCAATGGCACATGAAGGCTCACAAAATCTGCTTCTTGGAGAAGGTGTTCGAGTTCCATATATTGGAGCCTTAATATTTGTTCAAGCTCGTAATTTCGGACTTGATCATTATATATCACTTTCATCCCGAATCCTGTTGCCCGTCGGGCCACCTCCGTCCCAATTCGTCCCAATCCAATAATTCCCAAGGTTTTACCATGAATATCGCCACCTAAAAACATCATGGGCCCNNGTAGTCTGCCGTTGTCTCCGTTAGGACCCCCGGCGTATTCGTGACATAGATACCTCGCTGTGTCGCTTCTTCAACATCAATATTGTCATATCCAACGGCCATTTGACAAACGACTTTCAAATTTTTGCCCGTTCTTAATACCACATTATCTATTGGATCCGTTAGAAGCGGAAGAAGCCCATCAATTATCTTAACTTTCTCTAAGAGGGTAGATTTAGGAGGAGGCTGTTCCCCAGGCCAGATATCTACCTCAAAGCGCTCCTGCAGTAGATCAAGAGCCTTCTCTGGTATTTTTCTAGTTACAAAAACTCGGTACTTTGACAAAACTCAGACCTCATAAAGATCGAACCCGACTTGATCATTTTGAATCTTGTCCTCAACCACTTAGGGTAAAGGACTTCCTTAATCCATACAATGAATAAAGAATCACAAAGGTTTTGTAGCTTAGGAGCCGTGATACTACTGCAACTAGGACATTTACCACGCGTAAAGCTTGCAACGTTGCCAACCCCATTAGAAGATATGGTGAATTTATCACAGAAGCTAGGAGGACCACGAATCCTTATCAAACGAGATGATTTAACAGGATTAGCGACTGGTGGGAACAAAACACGAAAACTCGAATTTTTATTAGGAGATGCTAAACATCAAAATGCCAATGTGGTCGTAACTGGTGCCAATCCTCAGTCGAATCATGCCAGACAAACGGCTGCAGCCGCGAATAAACTTAGTATGCATGCTGTCTTATTATTTAACGGTGAGGAGCCCTCAGAGATTAGTGGTAATTTATTGCTCGATAAAATATTTGGCGCCGAACTCCGATTTGTCGGAGGGACCGAAGAAGACTTACATACGAAAATGGAACGTGTTGCTCAGGAGTTGCGAAACGCAGGGCAGCGCCCATACGTCATAACACATTACGGTTCTGTTCCAATCGGTATTCTAGGATATATTAGTGCAATGGAAGAGATCATTCACCAAGCCAATCAAATGCAAGTGAAAATTGACCACCTGCTCGTCTCCGGTGGAGGAGGTACCCATGCCGGTCTTTGCTTGGGGGGAAAAGCCATGAATGCTGGCTTGGAGATTACAGGCATTGCTATCAGTCGGCGAACCCTCTCTTGGGACGTTGAGGTGGCGCAGTTAGTAAATGAAACAGCAGAGTATCTGGGGCTCGATCTGCGGATAACACCGCAAGAAATCACAGTACTAAATGACTATGCCGGCTCAGGATTTGCTATTCCTTATCCCGAAATGGTAGAAGCCATCAAACTTGTCGCCCAAACCGAAGGTATCTTACTTGATCCTGTTTACACTGGAAAAGTCATGGCGGGCCTTATTGATCTAGTTCGGCAAGGTGCTTTCCATGAAGATAATGTATTAGTTTTTTGGCACACCGGTGGGATCCCGACGCTCTTTGCACCGGAGTACCGGAAATTATTCATCTAACAATTACCATAAAACGATACTTTCATCAAGAAGTTAGAGAGATTTTTGAAGACAGATGGTGTACAAATATGAATACTGATTTGGAAGTCCGTCGAGTGACTTTATATCGGGCGGGCGTGGGCTGGTTCGAGCTAGAAGGAGAGATCTCTGGGGAAAGCACGCGACTCTTCTTCAAAGAGAAGGATATGAATGATCTTTTAAAAACACTCAACATCGAAGTGGTGGGAGACACGGAGAGCCGAATCCGGGCGATTTCGTTCGATTCGGCGCTTCCACCGGAGAAGTTGAAAGAAAGTTTGTCAATCACAGTTCAGCCAGTCGATTCGATCCGAAATCTAATCCAGGAGCTGGTGGGGAGACGGGTCAAGATCGGGATGGTGTCAGGATCCACGGTAGGCATGGTGATTGGCGAGCAAACGGTCCAAGGTAAGGACGGAGCGGAGAAAATCTATATTTTGCTACGGGATGAGAATGGAACTATTAATTTTCTAAATTTAGAAGAAATTCTTTCATTGAATCTAGAGAATAAAGAACTCAATACGGATCTGGCCCGNNTAGTGCGAAATTGAAGGAAACCAAACCGCTATCAATTTATTTTACATCCAAAGACATGAAGACAATACGTTTATCCTACCTTGCGGAAGCTCCAGCGTGGAAAACGAGTTATCGGGTGTATCATAGCAGTGAGAACACGAAGACGATCCTGCAAGGATGGGCGATAGTGGATAATACGCAGCAGCAAAATTGGAACAATGTGTATTTAACCTTGGTCACAGGGCTCCCAATCACGTTTATTTATGATTTATTTAGCCCACAGCACATTCAACGGCCCTTGGTGGAACGGGAAGAAGTGACGACACTCCGACCAGATGAAATCGAAGAGGAATATGCACTTGAGCCGGAAATGGAGGCTTTTGATAGCATGATTGCAGATAGGAAGGTAGGAACAATGCCTGCAGCGCCTCCAATGGCAAGGATGAAAGCAAAGCGAGTGGTTGCGCGATCAGATGCGTTAGAGGTCACAGCAGAAGCTAAAGAAATAGGGGACACATATGTTGTGTATGAGATTCCAACCCCAGTCACTATAAAGCGAAACCAATCGGCATTAGTGCCACTCATTCAAGAATCCCTGGAAGGGCGGAAGATAAGGATCTATAATCCACGGATCCATGCACGGCATCCCTTAATGGCCCTTGAACTAAAGAATACGACCGGGAAAGTTATTGAAAAAGGGCCTTTTACCGTTATATTAGATAATATCTACGCGGGCGAAGGAATTCTCCCCATGTTACGTTCGGAGGACAAACGAATCGTCACATTCGCCTTAGAACAATCTGTTATGGTGGTAAAAGACATCCGAGAGGAGAGCCATTGGTTTGGGGTCGATATCCTGAAACATTATCTGAAAAAACGGCTTGAAGCGCTCAGAGAGATAACATATACGATTACAAATAAACGAGACGAACTGGTGACTGTGTTTGCCGATGAACCCAAACAGTATGGATACAAACCGTTTGGGGAGATTAAAGCTGAGGAAACCGAGACATTTTACCGCTATGAATTTCCCATCACACCCAACACGTCGGAAAAATTCCATATTTCCTTTAAGAAAGTGTATTATGAGGAAATTCAAAAACGAAACATAACCGAGCAGGAGATCAAAGAGTTCTTAAAGAAGGAATTCATCTCAAAAGAGCAGGCAACCCAACTATATGAGATTGTGAAGCTTCGCAATCACAAGCGAAAACTCGAGCAAGATAAAGAAACAATTGTAAAAGGATTTGAGTGGACAGAAAAAGAACAAACTCGCTTACGAGAGAACTTAAAAACCCTTGGCGACTCAGTGGATGAAGCAAAACTCCGAAAACGCTATGTTGATAAATTAAACCAACAAGAAGAACGTATTGAACAATGGCATCAACAAGTGAATACTCTCAACGAGCAGATTAAACAAGCTGCACAAGAACTTGATGCGTTCATCCAATCACTGTAAAAGTTTCTGTAGGCTGTTATTGATTCATTAAATATACTCTCTCACACAAGATCAGTAATCTTTAGTACGAATTTTGTAAATTATCTTTTTGTTTATAAAATAACATAAATTATTTGCATAAAAAAAGGTTTTAGATAATATATAATAGGTTTTTGTGACAAAATTGAAGGCAGAATGAATATAACTTAATAATTCATACCACAGAAAGGAATAGTGATAATTCTTCCAGTCGAATAATAAAAGTCAATTTGTGCTATTGAATATATTCAAAGGAAATCTCTAATAGTTGAAGATTATACTGATTAGTGAGTGAGAGCAGGAGGCATCCTTTTGGGAATCACTAGTGAGCAACCTCAGAAAGAGGTTCTGCAGCAGAAAGAAAAAGAGTCTAAATTGAAGCAAAACATAAAAAGGCAGATAACGCTCTCAAGAGCGCTCTTTGTGATCTTTTTCATCATAGTGATCACGCTACTTGGTTTTCAACCCCGTGCACCCCAAAAAACAGCTCCAGATTTTACTTTAGACAATATATACGGAGATCGAGTTGTCCTGAGTGAGTATCGTGGAGAAGTAGTTCTTTTGGAATTCATGGCGACTTGGTGTCCAATCTGTAGAGAAGAGACTACAGAATTGCTGAAACTGAGCCAAAGATACAGCAACCAAGTAATTATAATCACAATAAGTACCGATCCCAATTATGATACAATTAATCGGCTTAATGCATATGTAGAGGCCCATGGAATTTCTTGGAGCGTCTGTAGAGATACAAAAGATGTAAACCAGACGTATGAGATTGATGCGATTCCTAGTCTCGTTCTTATTGATCAACATCAAAATATCAGCTGGCATTACACCGGTTTGGCAAAATCAGATATTCTAAGTGAACAGATTGCTCAGTTATTATAGAATAATAATAGAAAGTAGAAGAAAGAAGGAGCTTAGATTATAATGCCCGAACCGGCTTTGATGTTCTTGTTCAGCGTATTAATTCTCGGCTTGACAACAACAATGTCTCCTTGTCTCTTTCCAATTTTACCAACCTTTGTGGCTTTTTTGGTTGGAGCACAAGAGAGGCGAAGACAAGGTTTTGGAGCGGGAATCGCCTGTACATTAGGAATAGTAGTTAGTTTTCTTGTCTTTGGGCTCATAGCATCATTTATCGGTTCCTTTTTGATTCAACATTATACCCAACTTAACATGATCTTAGGAATCATCATTATACTCCTAGGCGTCATCATGCTCACTCCACTGAAACAACTGGTCATCCGACTCTCTGCGACCCACACGTACTCAGTATTGAAGGTTAAAGGCACCAATGGTGCGTTTATAATAGGAATTGTCTTTGCCTTTATTGCAGCCCCCTGTGCTGCTCCCGTTTTGTTGAGTATTATCCTTCTCGCCTCATTACGGGATTATCTTTGGGCAAGCATCTATATGAGTTTATTCAGCCTTGGTGCCGGCATCCCCTTCTTTATTGTAGGTTTGTTTGCACAAAAAATAGATCGCTCTTTTTCATGGAGATATACATCATACTTGGTGCGTTGGAGCTCTTATATAGCAGGAGGCCTTCTCCTCTTGATAGGAGGCCTATTAGTAGCCCAATATCTGATTTTATAGTATTTATGCAACTAAGTAAAGTTATTCATAAGCTTTTAAAAAAAAAACAAAGTAAACATATCTTTTGTATCAGAAAGCTGTGTATATGGAGTTTCAGATAGCAAGAGCAAATGAGACGTTTACGGATTGTTATTGGCTTGGATTAACGAATCTTGTTTAATTTACTTCGATTCTAATCTATTTGAACCGCGTACCTTATTATCTCTCGGGAACAGGCATGATGCTCGGCGCAAAAGTTCTCACACTTTTCTGCCCACGTTCTTTCTTTGTAAGTAAACCCACATTCTTCGCAGGCAAAAAATACTTTGTCTTTCCGTTTTACTTCTCTTACCATATCAATCATTATCCTTTCGTACGATTTTTGTCTTTTAGTTGTTTTAAAAGGATTTATTCATCAGTTCGTAAGGTTTAGTAGAATTATCAGCTCAGTTACTTAAATAACTAGAATCTTTTTGAAAGATGCTCTGACAATAAAAAGCAGTGAGGAAAAGAGATTAAAAGAAAATCATGTTCAGATACTCACATGAGTAACGAGCGCCCCTTAGTGGCAATAATTCTTACCTCTTACGTTGGCGTGCGTCTTATTTGGGAAGTTTATGCCTTTCCGATCACCATGTCTCCTATTTATGCAATTCTGAATTTTTCAGTGCTTTTACCTATTCTTATTGCTTTGATTTATGCGGTCATTGTGGTTCCTGAAAGCAAGTGTTTGACTTGGTTTATTTTTGGAAGCTCAGGCTTCTATTTAGTGGCATATTTAGTTCTCGGAATCAAAGAGTATCCTTTGCTGTTTACGCTTCGAGTTGACAATCCTAAATCGCTTTTCATCGATATATTTACCCTTTGCATTGTGATTTCAAGTTTTCTGTATACATTCTGGTTGATTTGGACAAAGCGATTCTTATAATTGAATTTAGTAAAAAACTAAATATCATATAATGTCATTGACCCTAAGGAGGTGGAACATTCCTCGTGAGTATTGTTAACTCCATATTTCTACGCAAAGAGGTATTAGGAACATACAATAGAAAAAATTGAAACGAAATCCTGTATGTTAAATCAATTAAAAAATTCCATCTAATGAAAATCACTGAAGATAGGAGGAAAAATGATGATTGAAGAAGTCATGCGTTGTATTAAGGAGAGGAGAAGCATTAGAAAATTTGATCGAGCACGTAACGTGGAAGAAGAGAAAATCCAGAGATACTTAGAAGCTGCAAGGTGGGCACCATCAGCAAGCAATATGCAGCCGTGGCATTTCCTAATTGTCCGCAATTATGCAACTCGGGAGAAGCTTACTGAACTCCATTCATATGGTAAATTTATGGTTGACAGTCCAGTGGTATTCGTTCCACTCGGTGATCCGGGACGACACCACAAATACTGGCACAGCGATACTGCTGTTGCAATCCAAAACTTCCTTCTTGCAGCCCATGCGCAGAGACTTGGCACATGTTGGGCAGGCGTTATTGGATCTCCTTTTGAGAAAGATATGAAATTAGTGCTTGGAATCCCTGACGATCTCCGGATAATCGCCACCGTAGCCGTCGGGTACCCCAAAGAAAGCCCCTCCAAGGATAGACACCCGCTTGTTGAAATCGTGTCATATGAGAAGTATGGGTAGTCCATGTGTACTTGAGCTGAGGATGTAAAGCAATCAATTCCTTAAACTGACCTAGAATCCCGTTAGTTGAAGTAAGATGAAATGGAACGGAATCGATGGCCGACTACAGGTGTTCAAAGTAAAGAAAATAGCTGTATAACCCTATTGAAATACCATACGCCTTGTTGATAAGTTCCATAACATCGGCGAGAAAATAATTCAAGAGCGTTTTACTTAAGAGATGTGCTTATGCTATATGAACAATGCCAGTGGCATCGATGATAGCAATATTGATGGTTTCCTGTTCTGGATCGACAATGCTCTGTTGTAAAGCTTCTTTAGCAGTTTTAATCGCATCATCTTTCGAAAAGGTGGCTTTCGGTAATTGTTTTAAGATGTTGTTAGCGGCTTCGGCATTTTGCCCAATTGCGACAGCTTTGCACTTAAAAATCGCGCCCCCAGGATCAACCATGAAGAGGTCAGCAGGAGCACTAGACATTCCACCCAAGAGTATGGAGGTGCCAAATGGTCTTAAACCTCCTACCAGCGTATAATTAGTTAAAAACTCACCGAGTTGGTTGGTAAGAGTTGCTGTGGGGATTGGTTCATCATAAGTTAAACGGTGGATCTGAGCGAAGATTCGTGCCCGCTTAACAAGAGCGGAAGTATCAGCTTGGAGCCCAGCAGCTGTCGCAGCAATGTGGGAATCGATTTTATGGATTTTTTTTGGAGCTTCGATCAATTTTGATTCCTTCCTTATACCAGCGAGGACAATAAAAGTCTCTGCCCGAATCCCAAGAGCGGTGGCGCCTTTTTCAACCGCTTTGCGAGCATACTCCAATTGAATAATATCTCCTTGTGGACTGAAAATAACCGTAGAGGTGTCATATGCCATGGTTCTATCGCCAATTCCTCTAATCATAATTTTCACCTCAATTCAGGAATGAAGAGTTGTCATGTTTTTGACGTAATGAACAAAATAGAATGTTCTCATATTCCTAATATCCCTTCAGGTGCCTCCATTCACCGTTTAGAAGAGCTTCAGCAAAGATTAATACTGTTGGATGAACCGAATAGACCTTAGTAAATGCATAAGTCTATTTGTGTTTTGGTATGCATCCATCATTAAATTAAGCATGGACTACCCAAAAGATCTAATTTTTTCTTTTTCATTTATAATCAAGTATGACTTTGCACAAATAGCGCTAAAAATGAATTAACAGAGCCCAATTTTTGAATTTCTTGCCAAAGATACGAATTTACGATCTATTCTTAAATGGAACATGTCAATATCGTTTTAAAAAAAATAGAGATTAATATTTCTTAGGTTTATGTCGATTCTTAATGGGGTGAATTATTACAAACTTTTAGGCAGTTTTAATATCTTTGATCTTGTTCAGTGCAAGGGCAGCTGCCATCTGAACATCAGGATCCTCGTTTTCGTCATTAATGATCCTCCGTAATGGTTTAATGGCTCTTCTGTTTCCAATATTCCCTAAGGCTTCAACCGCCCTCCACCGCAAACTGCGATCCTCATCACAAAGGACAAGGGATATAAGAGGCTCAATTGCCTCAGGACTGCCAAGAAAACCAAGTCCAACAGCAGCTCCCCACCTCACGAAAGGAACCGGATCATTCAAGGCTTGGATGAGTGGTTGCACAGCAACTGGATCTCCAATTCTTCCTAACGCGCGTAATGTTCTGTCACGGATCTCATGATTTTTATCCGCCAATAACTTGATGAGAGGCTGAACCGCTTGCGCATCTCTAAAAAAAGATAAGGCCCCCACCGCTGCTGAGCGAACCATTTCGTTCTCATCTTTGAGTAATTGAATAATTGTGCTAACAGCTTCAACTGCTTCAAGGAAACTAAGAGCTAAGGTAGCCTTAACCCGTACTTCCCTTTCCGGGTCATTCAGAGCTTCAATTAGATCTGGAACGCATGGTCGCGCTTGTTCCCCGAGTTGGCCTAATTTTTCGGCAGCTTTCGCCCGGTCTTTAGCGGAACGCGAATGCAACTGTTTTTGAAGCTGCTTGATCATCGCTTGTATCCCAGAACGAGTCATACTATCCCACATTGAGAGTGATTTGATGACCTGCAACGGGCTAATAGTAGATCTTACCTAGCAGTCCTGCCAGAATATCGACTTAAGTTCGGTCCCGCAGAATGGGGCATGTCATACAGTGGGGTCCTCCCGCACCTTTTACTAATTCTGTCCCTACAATTGGGATAACATCGAGCCCACGTTTTTCCAACTCCGAAATGATACGAGTATTCCAATCATATGATATGACCTTACCAGATTCCACGACAAATATATTGGGACCGAAATTCTGCGCCTCTTCAGTTGTCACGGTGATTTTATCTAATTTCTTCTTCTTTAAGTAAGTTAAGAAAGGAGTACTCTGAATTTGCCCTCCTCGCGTGATGCGAGCCACATCATAACTCAATGATGGCTCATGTACTACACAAAGATCTGGGGCGACAACCATAAACGCGCCATCAAGGTGTACACGATAGGAGGGTAGAGGAACGCTAACGATTTCTCTGATATGTGATGTTTTCAGGCCTTGGATGAGCTGAGTTACTCCCCCAAGATTTGTCCTAGGGCCATAACCAACAGCCAAGGTCTGTTCATCAAGATAAACGAAATCTCCTCCCTCGAGATAGCCTGGAAGCTTAATCTCGAGAGCTACTGGAATTCGACGCTCAAGCGCGTGTCTAGCAATCTGAGGTTCTTCCATCCTTGCAGGCACAGCCATATTCATTACAATCATACCAATATCTGTGACGGAGAGGATATCCCGCGTATAAAGAAGATTGGGAAACGACGTTTCTTCGATTAGGTCTTCGAGGATGAAAACTTGAATCCCCTCGTTTCTTAACGCATTCGCGAAGGAATCAAATTCCTCTTGCATCTTTTCTAGATTTGGAGGACCTCTAAACCGGTAATAAGACAGGTTTTCTTTCGTAACTTGAAGAATTTCAAGGCCAGGCCTGTGCATGAGTACTTTGCGCAGCTTTCCAAGTTCTGAAATTGCCCCAAATTGCATTGGTATCTCACATTATTTGCATTGGTTTTGGGTAATTTAAAAGTCACCCTCCTATCTAACAGAAAATCCTTATGTGGAAATATCGTCCCAGAAAGCTCATCGATTTATGTAAGGCATTACTAGGATCTCTTTGACTACAGCTTTATCCAGTCTAAGGAAGAGCTCTCTACTTTTAGAGGGGCGAAGAACTAGAGCTGTATCTAATCCCTCTGCCCGGGTACTCCCAGCTACAACTATCATATTTTTAGTCGCTCCAGTTACTTCAAGCCCTAAACAGTCTATAGCGATCAGTCCCGTTAGAATTGCTACAGAAATCCCCCGTGGAAAGATGCAACTAAGGAGCTCAAATATCCCTTCAACAGGTACTAAGCTAAGCTTTAGACGCTCCAATAGGGGTTTAATGCCCTCATTTAATCCCCGAAGCAACGCTTCCGGAGGAAAATATTTCATTGTTTTCGTTTCCATATTCACGACTTCGTAAAGGGTTTCAGCTCTAGCTAAAGCATTTGGATCCATCAAGGAAGTACCTTGTATTGTAATAACTGGAATTCGTCCTTTCAGGATTGAAGCTAACCGTTCTTTTAGTTCTCCTGAAACACCGGGAGCTACGATCACTGCACCAATATCTTTTGTTACTCGTTTTTCGACAATTTTAATTAATTCCTCGATGCTTTGAAGGTTCTTTTCAGAGAGACCCAAGGTAAAATCACCTCTTTGATAAAAGATGTGGTATGTGTCCAGTACATATATCTTCCGAGCTTTTTATGAACCGAAGTGTGCAAAAATTATCCAGAATTCTGGATGTTGCAAGTTTGATTCTGTAGGATTGAAGAAATGAAACTTTGTATTGGCTTTTTCTATATTGTTGGAAAACACCTTAATGTACCTTGTATTCGGGCAGTAGCCAAGGACGAAGGCATAGTTAATTTTTTGCCTTGCCTCTTTCAACATCCCCTTCATAATGGTCAGATTGCGATCTTACTTAAATTTGCTTTCTCCCTATAATGAGAGGCCAATAATGTTTAAGAAACAATATAATTCGCAATTTGGAGCATCTGAAAATAATGGACTTTAATATTTCAGTATTCGCAAAAAATGGTGTATAATAAGCTTCTGGATTGCTACAAAAGAAAGAATTCAAAGAGTTTTATAGGTGGAAATTTAATCAGTAACACATAACTCCGAAAGTTCCATTTTTGTAATGGTATCTATCTTCTCCAGATCAAGACACAGAGCAGTAACATCTATTTCGCGAATAAAGACTTCTAAACGGAATTTGGTTCTCCAAGAGTGGACATTTTGACACTTACTATAAATTAGTGATATTTTATGCTTGTCAAAGACAAAACAAAGCTCCTTTAAAAGTTCTGGGGTAAAAATATCCGCTTCGATCGCTAATTTAGTCACAAATTTCTGATCTAAGTGTATTACTCTGATACATCTCGTTTCCGGCTCAAAAATCATCAGAACATACTGATCATAATTTGATGAGTCGTGAGCGAAGCTTTTAAAATCGATTTTTACGTCTGAGAGCTTTTCGGAAGATAATACTTGAGCTGAAGTCACTTCAAAACCCATTGTATATTGCTCCAGCTTATTGTTCTGATTAACTTATATAAACTCAATTGGCTCAACAGCTAATTAGAATTCAAGATTAGCTGAGAAATTCAACCAACAATGAAACACGCAAAGTATGAAAATCAACATTGCTTAGAAAGGACGTTAGCTGCAGTGCTACCGTATCACTTCTCACATGGTAGAACTAGGAAATGCGCTGGTTGCCATTATAAGCATTATATCAGCAGAACGACTTGGAAGATTTAAAATCTTGAGGAACTTGTGCTTAGCTATGTTCTGCACCTATGATTGCATAATTAAAGATCTTTACACTTTCAATTCAGCCTTAACTTTCTTTGTTTCCAGAGGATAAGGAAGGTTAAAGAGATTATGACGATGCTTCCTGGAAAAGAGATAGGAGCGGCTTCTTCAAGTGGATGTGTAGTACTTAAAATAGATAAATTAATGAAAAAGTCTTTGAAGCCCGTATCCGCTTCGAGGAGGATGCCGGATTTTTTGTCATAGGTCAATGTGGCATTCTGTCCAAGTTGCTCAATGATAAAGGTGACCACCTTTAATTTTTTACCGAGAAATTCCCTTATAGGTTCTTCTGCTCGAAAAGAGCCACCTAGAAGAGCTGCTTGAGCTCTTGCATTGATTTCATGGTTCACAAAATCCAAATCGGTGATGAGACCGGGAATCCAAGGGTTTAAAATTCCCGGGATCCCAGGATAGAATCCTAGGGCGAAATTGATCCCAGTTTCACGGACACTGATATTGTCCAATGAGAGCTCGCCCACCTCTAAATTTCCCAACAGATCACCATCCAATGAAATCGTCGTTACTTCGAACCCGATGGTTGAGCCATTTATAGCGGACCAAGTGGCTTTGGGGTTCAAATCCAGCCCTAGCCATACTTTGGGTCCACTAGAGATTGCATTGATCTGCCACTGCGTTAAGCATCCTTTCATCACAGCAAACTCTTCTTCATCTGGCCCCCTTACAATCATGGAGGAAAGCATTATTCCAAAGACTAACAGACAAAATACACCCTTTCTTCTTGAAATAAACATTTTTGTATTCACTCCTTATTAGGAGGGGTTTTATTAGGTTAGAACAATGAATTCTGGAAGAAAACCTCCTATATGGATGTGATCCCAACGCCTTATTTTGTTCTAAGTACCTTATAGCTTTTTTCAAACATTAAACTAAGTAATAATTAGATTACATCAACCAAATTAAAAGATTATAATTCACCATTTCGCCAAAGAGTTACGAATGGAAGCCATAGAAACGAGTTTTTAGGCTGATAGAGGTATTGGGGAATCTTTAATCTATTATCAATTAGAAAACTTCAAGAAGAAGTTGGATCGCTTCTAGTTTAGTAGAGTATTGAGGGTTTCATTTTGACAGAAAAAGAAAGAAGCGAGGAAGAAGAATTTCCAGCTGTTAGTACTATCAGATCACAAATTACAAAGCTTATACATGACTTACAACAAGTTGCTGAGCATTTTAACACCTTATCGGATCTTTGGAAACAAAGAGATGAATTGGAAGCAATAATGAAGGCGAAAGATGAAGAAATCCAGAGCTTGCAGGAGAGGATTAAGGAACTGGAAGAACAACTAGCCATATTAACGCCTACTGAAGAGCGACCAATGGTAGCACCTGAGGATCTTATACAACAGAAACGGTTTCTCGAGCAACTTTCTATCACATTGACAAAAGTATTCGTTAACGCCAAGTCAATTGAGAATCTCCCAGATAAGCTGATGCAGAGTATCGAAGAAACAGAATCAATCCTGTTGAAAGATGGCTCCTCTGAAATGAAGGTTTTAGTTACTTTAGAGCGCTTAGGTGGAGTGTCGTCTGCATCAGTTCTCGAAAATGAGACACCTTTATCTCGGGAGGAGGTTGATGAAACCATAAAAGCGTTAAATACCTTGGGAGTTATAATCGAAGAATCTCCTGGTATCATTCGCTTAATAGCAACAAAAGCTATTGAACCGGAAATAATCCAATGGAAAGAGTTAACGAGCACAGATGAAATCTTTAAGCAATGCAAACANNAATGAGATTGCCAATGCTATGGATGCTATGCGTGATGTACTCTTTACTAAAGGAGTCTCAGGTGTAGTCGTCTCAGAAATTGCAAAAGAAGCAAGGAAATGGAGAACCGGAGCTGGAGAACGGGAGGAATTGATGGAACTCCTTTCAGAGTGGGAGCAACGTTCTTTGAGTTGAGTGTCTATCATACAATGAGAACTGAACTGCGGCTATTGGATCTTTCTTTGCGGATTTATGCACGTACTAGGTTACTGTGTCTTTAAAAGTGGGATCAAGAAGTATATCTCACACTTATGGCTCATCATATAATTTAATCAAATAATATTTAAATTGGAGCCCTATTTTGTCGTTATTGCAAATCTTATCAGAAAATAATCAGGATTTATGCAGATCTCCATTATGAAAAATCTGTCTTGTTGAAAATTACATATTTCGTGATTAGATTTTTGGACCATATCCTAAAACTCAAAAACGCTAACTCATCCAGATTGAACTCTGTTTCAGATTTTTAAAAGCTCAAAATAATCGCCAAGGGACTTGGATAACCTGATCCTAAACAGATGTCTCCTTAAATGAACAGAAAGGGTAAATGAAATGGGATCCCAACATTATTTAGCAATTAAGTCATCAAAAGATACATCAGGTGTCAGTAATACAACTCTAGTACGCGTTGTAACAGGAACCATGATCGCCCACACTGCTGAACATGTTTTTGCAATGTCATTGGCACCTCTTTTCGTCCTTGTGATCCAAGATATACCTATGACCCTTACCCAGATTGGGTTTCTAAGTACTAGTCAAGTCGTACCGAATGTCGTCTTTGGGTTACTTTATGGCATTCTTGCCGATAGATATGGGTCAAAATTTTTCATTATTGGAGGTGCAGGCCTATCCAGCTTAGGAGTGTATCTCACTGCATGTGCTACAACGTATTCCTCATTATTAGCCGCTCAGATTCTATTAGGGATCGCGTTAAGTGCATATCACCCTACAGGATTTTGTATGGTTACACGAGTTTTTACTAAACGTCCTAAAGCGATGGGACGGGGGCTTTCGATCCAAGGTATTGGTGGCGCAGGNNCTAGCGCCTCTCCTCATGGTCGCCTTAGCCGAATGGTCTGGGGGATGGCGAAGTGCGCTAACGTGGTTGTCTCTAATTGGCCTTGGAGGAACCCTAATAGTGATAATATTACTTCTGACTATTGATGAAACGATAGAACCTTCCCGAGAGGATCTAATTCCAAAGGCTGTTGGGACACAAAAGCACGTAACTGGTGTGAATCGTAGCCTTTTGACTGTCAGTTTCGTAATGTTGTTAGTTTTCGCGTTTACTAGGTCTGCTGTCTTTCGAAACGCCATGTATTTTCTGCCATACTACTTTGAAAGCCTTGGCTATTCCATATTTATAGCTGGGGCGTTTACATCCGTTTTTTTTGGTATTGGCGCCGTTTTCCAAGTGATTGGAGGAGTTCTCGCGGACAAAGCCCTATCCAAGCGGTTGATCTTTCTTGGAAGCTCAATCCTCTCGGGTATAGCAT
>JABAOC010005909.1_pt1 | contig 20600 bp, 21 predicted proteins | sample 7062161 | NCBI WGS metagenome assembly JABAOC01 (sample SAMN14538625, study PRJNA623070) | marine sediment metagenome | biome: marine biome [ENVO:00000428]; feature: marine pelagic biome [ENVO:01000023]; material: deep marine sediment [ENVO:00002113] | place: India: Gulf of Khambhat ... | reverse complement strand
CAAGTTTCCCATAAGGTAGAAGAATTCCCTTATGAAATCAATAATAGGCATAGTTATAAAAAGACTAAGACTTTTCAACGTGAATAGGGTGTAAGGCAAATCCTTAAGATAATAAAAAAGGATCACGATTAAGGGAAGATGCCAGACGTTTATTAGGTAACCAATAGGAAAAAACAAAATGAATAGTATTGGCAGAGGTCTGGGTAAGAACTTAACTTCTGGGTGAAGTTTACATATCTTAGGATAGGCTTTTCCATAGGAAAACATATGCTTTACAAATGCCTTAAACCCAATCCTATGTTTGTGATGAATTATGGCTTTGTCACAATAAACTGCATTTAACAGATCATGCTTGTTTAATTTTGTGTTCAAATCCCAATCAATTCCTCTCCTCAAACCAGGTTGATGCATACCAACTTTCAAAATTATATCCTTTTTATAGGAGGAATTCAAACCCATAACTGCGCTAAGTTTTTGACCGTTCTTTAGTTTTTTCTTCTTATAGCTAAACATTTTCCCAAAGTAGGATTTTACTCTACTCTTTGAGCCAGCTTCGGTTGGATGAAAGTAAATCGGATGCTTGGCATAGTGATCATATTTCTCAAAATAAGTTTCTAGGGAATATGGTTCAATTCTACCCCCAACTGCGTTAACTTCCGGGCTTTTCTTATAACAGTTTGCGATCTCATTTATCCAGTTTTTGTCAGCAACGCAGTCATCATCTGTGAAAACTATTATATCTCCCTTGGAATTCTTTACCCCTGTGTTTCTAGAATCTGCCAAGCCTCTGTTACCTTTATGTTTTATCAGTTTGAAGGGGTATTTTTTAACTATATCCGAAGTCCCGTCAGTGGAACCATCATCCACTATGATAATCTCTAGGTTTTTGTAGGTTTGTTTTTTCNNAACCACTGACACTTTTGGGTTTTTCATAAATCTAATTATCACATGTATAATTATATTTATTTGGTTACTATGCCCTATTTTTTACAATTAACTAAATGTTGGTGGGTTTCTAACAATAAACTTGTGATACCAATGTAGTAAGAGAAACTCAAAAGGAAGCTTGTAAAAAAGGAAATTTAAACGTAATTTAGAAATACGTGCTAATATTAAAATTGCTAAACCTCTTATAGGATTTTTGAAAATATGTCTCCAGATAGTTTTTGATTTAAATGTGGCTAAAGATATACTTGTCCAAAGATATTCATAGAAAAATATTTTATTTATCCAAGGTGGACGTTTACCGCCTAGGATATCTGATTTGGCCCATTCTTCTAATGAGCTAGGCGCTTTCAAATTATATTTTTTAACACACATGTCATACAAATCTCCACCCGGATATGGTCTATAAATAGCAGGTCCATTAATGAGAGTGTTAGGATTAATCTTTAGGATATCTCTTATTAAACGTAATGTTTGCACTTGTTCTTCTTTGGTCTCTGTAGGTATACCTATCATAAAAGCCACTACAGGAATAATATTGAATTTTTTTGTTCTTCTCACAAAATTCAGAATATCGTCAGGCGTAATACCCTTGTTTAGAAGTTTTAACACACGCCGGGAACCTGATTCACCACCGCATGAAAGCTTGTTGCAACCAGAATCGACTAATATTTGAAGAAACTCGTCATCTAAATAAGATTCTTCTAGCTGTGTTGCACGAACGTTTGCGAGCCATGTTACCTTAATGTTTCGATTCAGTAAACCCTGTGCTATTTCCCGTACTTGTTTCCTATCCATAAGGAAAATTTCATCTCTAAAACCAATCCTTTTTATTTTGTATTTATTATAAACATATTCAATTTCATCAAGAACCTTTTTAGAATCACGATACCTTTTCTTTTTGTTGTTTGTTACCGTATTTATACAAAAAGCACAGCTATAAGGGCAACCCCTACTAGCTTGAACTCGAATTATACTATTCTTGATATTATCCATAACTTCAGTTTTCACAAATGACCAGTCTATAAAAGGCAACCAATTCATATCGATAAAATCACGGTCTTCTGTTGAAAATATCTTACCATTTTCCTCAAATGTTATACCTTTTATTTTATGAAGGTCAATTTTACCAGATTCATACCCTTCCAATATCTCTAACATTGTTGCTTCTCCTTCTCTTCTTACAATAATATCGGCCAAAGAACTTTTTACTGTTTGTTCAGAAAATAACGTGGCATGTGGACCACCCCATATTATCTTTATTTTTTTATTAATTCCTTTCAATCTTTTTAACAACGGCAACAAATGTCTAATTTGCGGACTCATAGCATATACTCCTAGTATATCTGTATCTCTAATTTCATTATCCAATATTTTGTTATAGGAAGGTTCTACAGAACAATCAACCAATTGAACTTCATTACCCCGCCTTTTTAGAACTGTTGCAATGTATAAAAGCCCTGTTGGTGTATTATAGTTACCTATTTTACCAGTGGGTGCAAAGATCAAAACTACTTTTAATCTACGTTTCTTAACCATACTTTCACCCTATTCTAATCTAATTAAATTTGATATCTACTTATAAATTCTTATACAACCTCTTTATTTTTCCATAAGAAATTAATCAATTTTACCTCTATAGGAAAAGCGAAGAATTTATGTTTCAACCTAAATGATGCAATCACATAACTGATTTTATGCAGCATTCTCAATAATAAATCAAACCGTTCAAATCCTGGTATTTTATACCTTCTTCTAAGTGTTGGTATTATGAACTTTTTCATTTCATCTATCATATCTATTTGTTTTTTAGTTAGCCAGGGTGTTTTAACTGCATCTAAATTTACATTGGGCCATTCTTCTAATCTTTTTGGTGTTTTCCACCCATTCTTAACACTAAGATCATATATTGGTGAACCCGGATATGGTGTGTATCTATTAAGTAAAATATAACTTTTTTCTCTTATGTTACACAAAAGCTTTCCTATTGTATAGACAGTACTGTAGAATTCATCCTCAAACTGCTTATTATAATCTCCTCCCATTGGTGGTAGGCCCACCATAAATGAATAAGCAACATTTATATCATACTTATTGCAGATTTTTTGAAATTTTAATATATCATCGGGAATAATATTTTTGCCTATCAAATCAAGCATTTGTTGAGAACCTGATTCAGCACCAACAAGTATTTCTGTACAACCACTTTTTTTCATAAGGCTCCATGTTTCTGGTTTATAATTATTTAATGTTCTTATACAACCGTTGGCTTTACCCCATTTTATATTGAGACGTCTTTTTAAAAGTTCTTTACAAAACTTATTAACTCTATCTTCACTAACAAAAAAGTTAGAGTCATAGAACCTCACAGAATCTATATTATATCTTTTAACCATTTCCTCTAAATCATTAACAACTTTTATGGCATTTAAAGCGTTCCACCTTCTCTTATACACCAAAGCTTCTGAACAAAAACCACATCCATGTGGACAACCAAAACTTGATATATAACCCACTGTTCGTTTTCCAAAATCCGGTCTTATATATTTATTCATGTCTACCAAATCGTATGGAATAGGAGGAAATTTATTAATATCCTCTAATTCCCTATCCGGATTTTTTATTATCCTTTTGCCTTTCTTAAATGCAATACCTTTTATATTAGTTAAAGGTTCATTTTTTTCTAGTTTATGGACAATTTCCAAAAGAGTTTTTTCACCATAACCTATAACAACTATATCTATTGATTTCTCTTTAAGTGTTTGCTCTGGCATAATCGATGGATGCCACCCGCCCCATATAATTTTTGTATTTGGAGATTTTTTCTTAACAATCCTAGAAATTTCTAGCCCTTGTCTTATTTGGTCACCTGTCATAGATGAAATACAAAGACACAAAGCACCATTAATACAATCTATTATTTTTTCTCTATAATCTTTTCCATGTCCATCTATCAATATGATATCGTGTTTTTCTCTTGCTAAAAATCTTGAAGCAGATAGTAATGAAAGTGGTATTGCGTGGTATTTAATATTAGCACAGGAATGAAAGAGGACTATTTTACTCATACCCAATCTCCTTAATTATTTTTAGGTATATATCGTTAACATTATTAATAAATTAAGATAGGAATATCAATTTATAAGATTGAAATATTGTAAAATTGGAGCAAATATGAATTTCTTATCATATCGTAGAATAATGCTTGACAAAGATTTAGAAGAAGCAAAAAAATATATGAAGGGGTTTGTTTTAGATATTGGTGGAGGTAGAAAAAGAGGCAATTTTAAAATACATGATAATGAAAATGTTAATTTAATTGTACTCGATCTAAAAAAATATTCTAACACAACTGTCCTGGGAGATGCTCACCATCTACCTTTTAAAGAAAATGTTTTAAATTGTATTAAGTGCACAGAGCTTTTAGAACATGTAGAAAAACCAGAGGATGTTATCAAAGAAGTTAAAAGGACATTAAAATATAATGGAACTTTTATTCTTTCCACACCCTTTAATTTTGGTATTCATGCAGATCCTTATGATTTCCAACGGTTTACAGATTATAAATTAAGAAAAATGATTGTAGATGATTTTGATATAAAAATAATTAAAAGACAAGGGCTTTATTTTACAGTTTTAGGAGGAATGTTAAAACAAGTAGCAATTAATATTAATTCAAAATTCAGATTTATATTTTATTTAATCTCTCCCCTATTGGATTTAATGGTAAAACTTGATAACTTCAAATTTGTTAGAAACTCTAAATATTTAAGTTCATTTACTACAGGTTTTTTTATAGTGGCCACGAAAAAATAAGTAAGAACATGTTAATATTAAGGGATGAAATTATATGAAAGATGAAGTATTGACGATATTAATAGTGAATTACAACACATCAGATTTTATAGAACTTAGTCTGTATGCATTGAAAAAACTAACAAAAAATAGATATAAGGTAATTATTTGTGATAATGGTTCTATTAATTCTGATAAAAAGAAAATAAAAAAAATCGCAAATGAAAATTCAAATGTTGAGTTATTATTTCGACAACAAACAGGTCCAGCAGGTATTGGTCATGGAGAGGCTCTGAATATTTTGATTGGAAAAACAGATACAAAATATGGTATTTTTTTGGATGCTGATACTATTTTCTTAAAAAAAGATTGGGATGAAATTCTTGTAAGTCAGCTTGATAATAAAATAAAGATTATAGGATGCCCACCTGTTATTAATCCCAATAAACCAATCGATTTCCCTTCTGTTTATGCAACGCTGTTTGATACTAAAATTTTCAAATCCTTGAAAATAGATATGAGACCTAAAAACTATAAAATAGGACAAGATACTGGATGGGAAATGAGAGAAAAGTTTTTGAGGAATGGCTACCAATCCAGAATTTTAGAAACAAGAAGCACTAGGGAATATAAGAAGGGACCTTTTAGAAGTGTTATTTGCACAGAATATTATCTCAAAGGTCATGATGGAATTTTTGCATGCCATTTCGGTAGAGGAGCTACCTCGGGTGCTGGAAAATATAAAGATCGAAATTTTTTATTCAAAGTTCCTATTGTTAGACATTTTATGAGAAATTTAAAAGGAAAGAGCGAAAAAAAGGAATGGTTAACTATTTGTAGAAATATCATTAACAACGAAGATGTTTATTGAACAAGTTTTACCCACCACCATTCATTATCTCCGTACCATTTAACAGTTTCTTCAATTTGTTTCCCAAAGTCTGATTCAGTTTTCCAACCTAACTTTTTAATTTTTGTGGAATCCAATGAATATCTTCTGTCATGTCCGGGTCTGTCTTTCACAAAACTGATAAGGTTTTTGCTTTTTTCAAGAGTCTTCAAAATCATATTTGCAATTTCAATATTCATCTTTTCATTATTTCCACCCACATTGTAAATCTCACCTAAACTACCTCTATGCAAAACCAAATCTATAGCACTACAATTATCCAAAACATATAACCAGTCTCTCACATTCTTACCATCACCATATATTGGCAGCGGTTTATCTTTCAGAGCATTTATTATTAAAACAGGAATTAACTTTTCTGGATATTGATAAGGACCGAAATTATTGGAACTCCTAGTAATAATAACAGGCAGACTATATGTTGTGTAATAAGATCTCGCTATAAACTCCGCTCCTGCTTTACTGGCAGAATAAGGGTTTGAGGGTTTCAGTATATCGGTTTCCTTGAAGGATCCCTTCTCTATACTACCATAAACCTCATCAGTTGATATGTAAACAAACTTTTTTATATTATATTTTTTTACTTTTTCAAGTAAAACATAAGTTCCTATAACATCGGTTTTAACAAAAATGCCAGCATCTATGATAGATCTGTCAACATGAGTTTCGGCAGCAAAATGTACAACATAATCCACATTCTTCATAACTCTTTCAACAACATTTGAATCGCAAACATCTCCCTTAACAAATGAATAATTTGGATTTTTTTCAATATCCTTTAGATTGTTAAGATTTCCAGCATATGTTAATTTATCTAGATTCACAACTTTATATTCAGGATATTTTCTAAGTATGTATCTAATAAAATTACTACCTATGAACCCACAACCACCTGTAACTAATAATCTCATAATATCACTATTTTTTAATTGGTTTTAAAATATATTCTATTTCATAACATGGAAACATAAAAGTTAAGTAAGATTCATATATTTTTGAGAATGATTCACTACTATTAAATATTTTATTAAAAATATTTTTGATAATAGGATAGTGCGTGAACATTAAATTTTTTCTAATAATCTTAAATTTAAAATCTGTATAATATTCTGGAACCTTTCTACCCTCCTGATAATTCATAGGAGAGAAATAATCAAATGTGTAATATCCAAAATATCTCTTATGTGTAAAATCTGAATATGCCAAAGAGTTTGAAAAATGAGGAACTATAACATCTATTTTTCCATTTGGTTTTACAACTCTATGTATCTCTTTAACCACGAACTCGAAATTTTGAATATGTTCTAAAAAATGTCGTGTATAAACAAAATCGATTGTATTTTTTTTAAAAGGAAGACCATAACCGTCAACATCACATATAATATCGACATCTCCAATTTTTATTTTATCCAAACCAATAGAATTTGGATACTTTCTCTTCCCACAACCAATATCAATAGATATCATTTTAACCATGTTTTTTCCCAGGAGTTAATACCCAATCATATGGGATTTTTTTTGTATCAGGTGGAAGTCTGTACTCATCTGGTTTTTTATAGTTATAAGGAAGATTTGGAACGTTTATAAAATACGCAGTCTTTCTTCCCATCGCTTTAAAACCATGATATACGCCAGGTGGTACACTGATTAAAATAGGTTTTTTTTCATCCACAAAAAATTCATCTATTTTTTTAAATGTGGGGGATTTTTCCCTTGCATCATAAAGAACAACTTTCATGATACCCCTTATACAGGTGAAGTTATCGGTTTGTTTTTTATGAAGATGCCATGCCTTCACAACGCCCGGATAAGCAGTTGATAAATAAACCTGGCCAAAATTTTTGAATAAATTATCATCGCATCTAAGAATTTCAACCAACCAACCTCTCTCATCATGTATTGGTTTTAATTTTTTAATTTCTACACCGTCTATCATGGTATCCTTTAGAATTTAAAAGATGATTTTAAAAGATTAACGTATGAAAGAGCTTCTCATTACAGGCGCCTCGGGATTGTTGGGCAGCAAATTAGTCGAAATCGGTTCGAAACTATACGAAACGACAGGCACGTATAATAAAAATTATGTTAGATCGGACTGTAAAATGATAAAACTAGACATAAAAAATAAAAATCAAGTTTTTGATATAATTGGAAAAATAAATCCAGATTTTGTAATACATACAGCCGCATTTACTAATGTAGACCAATGTGAGACTAAAAAACATACTGCCTGGGATATCAATGTTAAAGGAACAGAAAATATCGTTAAGATTTGCGAAAAAATTGGTGCAAAATTAATATACACATCAACAGATTTTGTTTTTGATGGTAAAAAAGAAGGAAAATATAAAGAAACCGACATTCCAAATCCCATAAATTGGTATGGTAAAACAAAATTAGAAGGAGAGAAACTTGTCCAAAAATCTATAATTAATTTCATTATAACCAGAACAAGCGTTTTGTATGGATGGAATTTACAGAAGAGATTAAATTTTGTCACCTGGGTTATAGAAAAACTAAAAAATAATGAAAAAATAAAAATCGTTACGAATCAATGGAATTCACCAACGTTAGCTAATAATTTAGCTTACTCATTGATAAACATCTTAGATAAGAAAGAACATGGAATGTTTCATATGGCTGGAAGTGAACGAATAAACAGATTTGATTTTGCCAAAAAAATAGCAAAGATTTTTAATTTAAATGAAAATCTTATTGAACCCATAAAAAGTGAAAAACTAAAACAAATAGCAAAGAGACCTACAGATTCTTCATTGAATATAGAAAAAGCAGAAAAAATTGGTATAAAATTTCTCAATATAGAAAAAGGTTTAAATGAAATGAAAAGATTAAAGTATTAAAGCTTTACATAAAAATAGGATTTATGAAAGGCCTTATACTAGCCGGTGGGACAGGAACTAGGTTGAGACCACTTACTTATACTGCTAACAAACATTTGATACCGATAGCAAACAAACCAATACTATTCTACGGCATAGAGGCATTGAGAGACGCAGGAATAAAGGATATAGGCATAGTACTGGGAAGTAATGACCCAGAAGCTGTGAAAAGAGCAGTAGAAGATGGTTCAAAATTTGGGATTAGAGTGACCTATATATTTCAGGGAGAACCAAAAGGCATTGCTCACGCTGTCTATTGTGCAAAAGATTTCATAAGAGAAGACGATTTTCTTCTTTACTTGGGAGACAATATGCTTAAACGTGGTGTAAAGAAGTTGGTTGAAGATTTTGATAAAACAAAGCCTGATGCATCAATATACCTTTGTAAGGTTAAAAATCCAGAGATGTTCGGATCAGTGGAGTTAGATGAAAGTGGAAAGATTAGAAAACTTGTGGAAAAGCCAAAACAACCGAAATCAAACCTTGCATTGATAGGTGTTTACCTTTTTAAGCCATCGATATTCAAAGTGATAAAAACTCTCAAACCTTCTGGTAGAGGAGAACTTGAGATAACCGAAGCTATAGACAATTTAGTTAAATCCAAAAAGAACGTAAAATATCGTATAGTTACTGGTTGGTGGAAGGATACAGGAAAACCAGAGGACATACTCGAGGCAAACAGACTTGTTCTGGATGATATAAAACCAACTAATAAAGGTAAAATCGACGAAGAGGTTAACATGCATGGAAGGGTTTTCATAGACAAGGGAACGGTTATAAAAGAGGGAAGTACAATAAAAGGTCCTGTTACTATAGGAAAAAACTGTGAAATAGGACCCAATACGTATATAGGACCTTATACCTCAATAGGAGACAACACAACAATAAGAAATAGCGAGATCGAAGATTCCATTATATTGGGTGATTCGAATATAAACTGTAAGAAAAAAATTGTCGGAAGTCTTATAGGAAGACATTCAATTATAAAATCATATGATAAACTTCCTCATGGGAATAGGTTCATAATAGGTGAAAACACAACATTGGAAATCTAAACCTTCTGCTTTTTGGACCCTCCAAAAACAACAAACCAAGAAAAGATAAGAGGTACTAAGCCACCACCAATTACAGTTGCTATACAAGCTCCAAGTAAGCCATAAATGGGAGTCAATAAAACCAGTAAAAAGATATCTACAAGTGGTGGGATTGTTGAAATCTTGTAAACCTTTTTCAATTGTTTCTGGGCTGCTGAAAGACTAAATAGTATAATTCCCGGTCCAGATAATGTTAAAAACATCAGAAGCTGGGCATAGAATATCGCTTCAATGTATTTTTTCGAATAAAAGTAAGAGATTATTGGGGGCAATATGATTATCCCTATAATTATGATAGCAGCCTCGAGGAGAAGCATGTATTTGAACCTGCTCCTTACAGCTGAATAGGCTTCCTTTTTACTTTTTCTCGAAAGATCCGAAAATATTGTGTTTGAGATCATCGTCCACAGCGGTTTTGCTTGTCTAGGAATTATTATTGCAACTGAATAGATAGCAAGAAATTCAAAACCAAGGAAAAAAGCAACTATTATTTTATCGAAATAGGATTTGATCATGGATACCATATTTATAACTGTAAGATGTTTTCCGTATGGTATTAAATCCTTGTCGATTTTTTCATTCTTCCTTTCCTTGACGGTTTTGAACAGAAAAATAAAATTTATAAGGGATGTAAGTCCAAAAAGAAAAAACAATATAATTAACAGGTTTCTGAAATAATAGGCAATAATCATTGTTATTAGGTTTGCTATGATAGTAATACTTGCTAAATATGCTGAATATCTTTTGAAGCGCTTTTTACCCAAAAGGAAAAATTGATATGTACGGAATGAGTAGTATGATATAAAGAACAAGGCTGCCAATACAAAACCGAAAGACAGTAAAAATGAACCCCCAATGTAATAGTATAACCCGAACAGTAAAAGAACAAAGCTACCAAACAATCCCCACTTCACTCTAATTTTTGTTCCCTTAATGAAAGAACCATCAAATCCCCTTGCACACGATCTTGTTATAGATGTATTCATACCCGGGAGACTTAATATAGCCATCAAACCGAATATAGATAAAATGAAGTTGTACTGACCGAAAACCTCAAGTGAGAGGACCCTTGCAAGCATTACGGAAAGTGCCAGGGCAAAGATTATGGTAATAATGTTGTTGGCAAACATGTAGGAAAAATTCTTCATGAATAATCTGAAATTCATCTCAAACCTCTTTTCTAATTTGTTCATAATCTTGTTGTGCATAAGATATTGTTGTTTACTGTAAAATAAATCTATGCAAGTTCTACATCTTCAGATTCCTGATATAATTTTTAACTTCTTCGGAAAGATCTTTTCTCTTCAGTGCAAAATCTATGGTAGTTTTAACAAAATCAAGCAGGTTCCCTATATCGTATCTTTTTCCTTTGAATTCATAACCATAGACCTTCTGACTTGAGTTTAATATTCTTATAGCATCTGTGAGCTGAATCTCTCCACCAAAACCAGGCTTCACTTTCTTCAAACAGTCAAATACCTCAGAAGTAAGAACGTATCTTCCAGCTATTCCTAGGTCAGATGGGGCCTCGTGAAGAGGAGGTTTTTCAACCAAATCATCAAGCAGATATAAACCATCATCTTCAGACTCCTTTATTTTTATTATACCCTTTGTGTGGATTTTCTCTTTAGGTATCTTTTCAACCGCTATAACACTCGATTTACGTTTTTCGTAAATATCAATCAGCTGCTTTGTGCAGGGGATGTCGGATTTTATTATATCATCTCCCAGAAGAACCGCAAACGGTTCTTTACCTACGAAAGTCTTTGCGCACAAAATAGCGTCTCCAAGACCCTTAGGATTCTTCTGTCTTATGAAATGGATGTCAGCCAGTTTCGAAATCCCCTCAAGTTTTTTAACTATATCAGATTTGCCTTTTTTCTTAAGAAACTCGATAAGTTCGAAGGAGTTGTCGAAGTGGTCCTCTATCGCCCTTTTACCTCTACCAGTTACTATCAGTATATCCTCTATTCCAGATGCAACTGCTTCCTCAACAACAAATTGTATGACTGGTTTGTCTATTATGGGCAGCATCTCCTTTGGCTGGGCTTTGGTTGCGGGCAAAAACCTGGTTCCCAAACCAGCAGCCGGAATCACAGCCTTTCTGACCTTCATTCTAATCACCAACAAACCCCCTCAAAATCCCTGACCTTGTTTGGGTTCAATGCTTTGCGACCCTCAATTATAACCCTATTTTTCATTATACTGAAATCCTTATCCTCTAGGTTTTTAAAATCTTCCCATTCTGTCAACACAATGCATGCATCACTACCTCTCAACGCCTCCCTTGCTGTTTTACAGTAAAGCAGACCAGGGAAAAGTTCTTTGAAGTTATCCATCGCCTTTGGATCATATGCCCTTATCTTTGCACCGAATTTGAGCAATTCTTTAACAATCCTTATAGAGGAAGCATCCCTCACGTCGTCTGTATTTGGCTTGAAGGCAAGACCAAGGATGCATATGTTCCTACTCTTTAATGTCCCCACCCGTTTTCTAAGGAGGTTCACAATCCTAATAGGTTGCCTTTCGTTAAGGTTCAGAGCCTCCTCCAGATAAACGGGATCATATCCGATGGTTTTGCTTTTGTTCACCAACGCCTTGAGGTCCTTTGAGAAGCAGGATCCACCGAAACCAACACCTGCCCTTAGGAAGTGTGGTGATATCCTATGGTCAAGACCAACACCCATCATAACTTCGTAAACATCAATTCCTAGATTCTTGCAAACATTTCCAATCTCGTTTGCGAAGGATATCTTTGAGGCCAGGAAGGCGTTTGATGCATATTTTATCATTTCAGCAACCTTAAGACCCGTTCTTATTATTGGGGCATTGAAGTTCGCGTAGAGTTCTACAAGGGCGTCTCCTGATCTTTTGTCGAGTTCACCTATTACTATCCTGTCGGGGTTCAGGAAGTCGTCTAGAGCGGATCCCTCTCTGAGAAACTCTGGGTTCATGCATACACCAAAATCTTCCCCTGCCTTTTTGCCTGAGAACTCCTCCAGATTCGGTATAACCACTTTTTCCGTGGTCCTAGGCGGGACAGTTGATTTTACAACAATAACATAGTACGAGTCCTTTTTGGCAAGTGTCGCTCCCATTTCCCTTGAAACCTTGTCTATGAACTTCAGGTCAGAGCTTCCGTTCCTCTTTGATGGTGTGGGTACGCATATGAAGGAAACGTCAGAATTTTTCACAGCGTAATCTAGGTCACTAGAAACCTCCAGGTTCTTCTTCTCAACAACTCTTTCAAGCAGATCTTGCAAACCAGTTTCATAGACAGGAGATTCTCCCCTACCTATCTTCTCAATCCTATTCTTATCAACATCCATGCATATTACATGATTCTTCTTGCTCGCAAAACCAACTCCTGTCGCAAGACCCATATAACCTGTTCCCACTATCGATATTTTCATAATATCACATTATCCGCTATAATTTAAAAGCATAATTTAACTATGACAAAACAATAATTAATTATGAAAGCCGTTACACTCATATCAGCCATAATATTCATAGCAATAACCCTGTCTGTTGTAGCGATTGTATATCAATCCGGGATGCCGCTAATAGAGAAGATGCAGCAGAGTGCAGCACTGGATAGAATGAGTGACGCCTTCTCTGATATCGATAATCTAGTTAGGAGGGTTGCCTACGAGGGCAATGGTTCAAGGAGGGTTTTTGATCTTAAGGTTGATATGGGAAGGTTTGCAATAGATGCTGCAAAGGATTTAATACTCTGGCAGATGGGAACAGAGGCTATGATAATAGTCCCGAGATCAGCTGAGTTTTTCGGTAACCTTATAGTCGGTTCAAACCTCGAGAGTTCTGCCTATGAGGGGGATTATCAGGGCACCCCGGCATATGTTCTGGAAAACGAACACCTGAGGGTATATGTAAGGAAAATAGGTTCACAAGAAAGCCACTCAAGCTATGATACCAACGATCTCCTTCTGGCTGTATACCAAAAGGATCTGGATCAGTGGCTTCCTCTACATTCCATGGAGATATCGATAGATGATGACACAGGATCAGAATCAGGTTCTGGATACACGCTTCTGGAGAGGAGTGGGGATTTTCTACCATACGGAAGGGTCAATGCATATATGAATTCCGCTTGGGGTGAGTATTACCTAAACCTTACATTGGAGTCAGGGGCAGATTTCATACAAATAGAGGCCAACGTTTGAGAAATTAGCCCTTAAACTTCAAACCCATATCGAATGCGTCCAAGTTCACATTGATTGCTCTTCTTGGAACAGTTTCCTTTAACGATTCCAGAATGGATTTCTTGCTTAGTGGAAGCATTCCTGAGGAAAGAGCGACACCAATTGCCATGACGTTTCCATAGATCGGGTTCCCGAATTTTTCCTCACATATGTTTGAGGCATCAATGAATATCGATTTCTTTGCAAAGGGAGCGATCATCTTTTTTATTTCCTCATTCGATGGGTATATATGTCCCAAGAGATTCAGGTAAACGGGTTTTACAGGATAGGTATCTACAAGGAAGTTGGTTTTTTCTTTGCTTGCATAAAAGCATGACCTTGCAGCCTCTATGGGTTCAAGCCCTAGTATCAGGTCTGCCCGGGCCCTGGGAATCATTGGTGAGTAAACCCTCTTACCAAACCTTATCTGGGTTGGAATAGAACCGCCCCTCTGTGCAAGACCATGGAATTGAGTTCCTCTTACTTCGTAGCCTTCAATGTTAGCTGCCCTTGCGACAATAACAGATGTCAGTAATACACCTTCTCCACCAACACCAGTGAGCAATACGTTGTAGGTCATTTTTTCCTCCTCTTTCTTGGAACTATCGACCCCCTTTCAACCAACTGTGAGCAAACACCACACCCCCAACACATGTCTTCCTTGATATACACCTCATCACCCTTCTTGATTATTGCAGGACATGCAAACTCCTTGACAAGTCTTGAAACTCTGTGTGATTTACCAGGGGCTATCTCAAAGGTTACGAATTGTCCTCCTTTCGCTCTCACCACCCTCTTCCTTACAAGCATGCACAAGCCCCTTGATATTATCACGCTTAACTCGTTCTGTTTTGAGAACTCCTTTATAACTGACTGCAGTTCTTGCTGGTTGAAGGCGTTCACCACACGAACGTTCTTTATCCCGAATGACTTCACGATATCCTCTATCTTCATTGGGATTCTTTTCTCTCCCATTCCTGTGAAAGAGCTTCCTGGGTGAGGTTGGTGGCCGGTCATCGCTGTTATACCGTTGTCCATAATGATAACCAAGGGCTTGGTTCCATGGGTTTTTATGTTAACGAGTCCTGGCATTCCTGCATGGAAAAACGTGGAATCACCGATAAATATGACAGCCTTCTGATCACTAACTTTATTTATGCCATGAGTTATTCCCATACTCGAACCCATTGATATAACAAAATCCTGCATTTTGTAGGGCTCAAATATACCCAGAACGTAACACCCTATATCCCCTGCCCATACAACATTTTCTCCCAGAACCTTCTTCACAGCATAGAAGGTGGACCTGTGTGGGCAGCCAGGACAAAAAACCGGCTTTCTCACAGGAAGCTTGATTTTCTTAAGGCTGGCTTCATGTTTGCTGAAATCAGGTTTTTTGAGATTTAGAATGGGAGCCAATGCTTCAAGGACGATGTCTGGTGTGTATTCACCAATCCTGGGAAGTATATTTTTCCCATATATCTCAACCTTTGGGTTGACGTCTTTTGCAACCTCCCGGACGAAATTCTCCACAACAGATTCTAGTTCCTCAACAACCACCACCCTGTCCAGGTTCTTTATGAAATTCGCTACGAAGTTTCTGGATATAGGATGGGTCAAGTTCAGCTTACCTATCTTTACTCCTGAAAGGTTTCCCAACTCCTTTACATATTGGTAAGAAACCCCACTAGTTATTATCCCTACTTTTCCTTCGCCTTCAATCGTGTTGAGCTTTTCATATCCCTTTTCAATCCTTTCGAGCTTTTTTATTAGAGTGGTGTGCATCTTCTGGAGGTTTGGACGTATGTTGTAATATCTTTCGTAATCCTTGACGAATTTTCCTTTTGTTTTGGGCTTCTTTATCCTTCCAAGTTTAACAGTACCTGCAGAGTGGGAAACCAGGGTTGTGGTTCTGAGAATGACAGGAATCTCGTATTTTTCAGATATCTCGAACGCGAGTTTGGTGAAGTCCTTCGCTTCCTGCGCGTTGGATGGTTCGAGTGTGGGGATTTTTCCCATCCTTGCGTAGAATCTCGTGTCCTGCTCTGACTGGGCAGAACTGTGTCCGAGGGGATCATCTGCAACCATGATAACTAACCCACCCTTCACACCAGTGAAAACAATAGGAAAAACAGAATCACTTGCTACGTTCAGTCCAAAGTGCTTCATAGCGGTGATAGACCTCACACCTGAATACGCAGCTCCAGCACAGGCCTCGAATGCGACTTTTTCATTCGTGCTCCATTCGAAGTAGAACCCAACCTTCTTAGCAACACCAGAAAGCGTGATTCCAACCTCAGAGCTTGGGGTTCCGGGATAGCATGCTGAGAGACCCATACCCGCTTCTAACGCCCCTCTAGCTATTGCCTCGTTTCCAAGTAAAACTACCTTTTTGTTTTCTTTCTCAAGAACATCAGGATTGGACATTTCAGGTCCCTAATATATCATTACCCAATCGAATATATTAAGGTTATAAATTTAATGGTTTAACTTTAATCATGGGATTTTTTGGTTTCTTAAAAAAAGAAAAAAAGCCAGAGGTAGTTGAAACATCATCAGAAGAGGTATCAAGGGTTGAAATAAGTGAGATACAGGAATGGCTTGAAAAGAGCTTCAAGGATGACATAGACAAATCAAAAACACGGGGAAGGGACCTGTATCAGGATGTGATGAATTCTTTCTTAGATGTAAGAGACGCCTTCCGTGTTCTTGAATCTACAAGGTTCGATGGCAGGGAGAGGATTCATGCAGCTGCCAACATGATAAAGAACTCATTTGTCAAGAAGACATATCCCATGATTGCTAACATAGAAAGGATTTCAAAGGAGGTTAACATAAGCTATTCCGACTTGGATAGCTTCCGTACAGATGCATCAAAAACCCTGAAGGACTTGAAGAGCACAACACCCAAGCAGGCGGTTTTGATATCCAGATATTTCAAAAAACAATCCGAACCTATCGTGGTCAAGATGAAGGAGACGGGAGAGAAGATAGACGCGTTGAAGAAATGGCTTGACGAAGATGTTATTCTGAGGCTGGTAGATGATGTAAAAAATAAAATGAAGGAACAACTGTCTAATGTTGAGCAGTTGAAATCCCTTGAGAAGAGGAAAGAGGGAATAAAAAAGGAGATAAAGAGTTTAAAGGATAAAAAGCAAGAGAGAGAGTCCGAATTTCTGGAGATTTTGAAGGGCAAGAAATGGGAAGAATTCAACACAATGGGAAAGGAGTTAAAAAACGTAAAGAACGAGATTCTCAAAATAGAGTATGATCTCACCAATGAGCTTTCTCCTATGAAGAGGCCGCTAAAAAAGCTTGAACACATGCTTAAGAAGCAGGACATTCTTTTCAATCATAAGGGTTTCCTCAGGGGGTTTCTCCAGGACCCCTTTGAGTCAGTGAAAACAAAAAACGGTGAGGATTCTTTGAGAAGATTTCTTTTCACTATGAACAAAATGGTTCATGACAGGAAGATCGATCTTAAGGAGAAAGAGAGAGAGAAACTGGATAGTCTTTTGGAAAAGATGGTGAGGGATATACCAGAAATGAAGAGAAAATATAAAGAACTCATGGACACGAAGGAGCATATGGAAAAGACCTTGGAGGAACTATCGACCATTGTTAATAATAAGAAAGAGCTTGAGAATGAGATAGAAGGATATTCAAAGGATATATCTGAAATGGAAAATGAAGCAAAAAGTATTGTAAGGGAACAGGAGAAACTGAAAGAGAGAATTGAGAAGGAGAGAAAAGACCTGGAAAAGCTCATACTCAAGGACACTGGAAGGGAAGTGGAGATTGTAGGCTAAGGTTTTAAACACCTACCCTAATTCTTTTAAATGAAAAAACTTGCCAGCAGGGAAACCCTTAGGATAGCGAAAAGAATCCTTAGGAACAGGAACGTGTGTGATAACTGTCTTGGGAGACAGTTCGCTCAGATATACACTGGTATGACTAACAACGAGAGAGGGAGAATTGTTAGGAGAGCGTTAGGAAAAGCGAAGACCAAAAAGAAGTGCGTTGTCTGCAAGGGACTCTTCCAGAACATAGACAAGTATGCAGATGAGGCGATGAAGGCTCTGAAAGGGATAGAATTCAAAAGTTTTGTTGTTGGAACTGTAATGGATTCTGATATCATAGAGAGGGAGGAGTCTCTCTGGGAGGATATAGGGATTGAATACTGTGAGACCCTCAAAGCAGAATCAAACAGGGAGCTAGGAAAGATTCTGGAGAGAAGGACAAAAACGAAAGTTGATGAGAAAAACCCTGAAGTGAATATTATTTTGAATCTTAAGAAGAACAAGATTGAGCTGCAGATAAACCCACTTTTCGTTTTTGGAAAATACAAAAAACTCATCAGAGGAATTCCCCAAACCAAATGGGATAAGTATAAAGAGACAGTAGAGAACATCATTGCAAAACCATTTATGAGGGAGAGTAGAGGATCGAGTCATGCAATGCATGCAGCTGGAAGGGAGGACATAGATGCTAGATGCCTTGACTGGAGACCATTCGTTTTTGAGGTTTTGAGTCCGAAGAAAAGGAAACTGAAGCTGGAAAAGATAAAGAAGGAGATAAACAAGGACAGGAAGGTTGAGGTGGAGAACCTGAAGTTTTCAAACAAGAAGGAGGTTATATGGGTGAAATCACTACAACCAGATAAAACCTACAGGGTCATTGTGAGTTTCGAGGAACCCATAAATGAGAAGGATATGGAGAAAGTGAAGAAGATTCTGGGAGAGGTAAAACAAAAAACACCCAAAAGGGTTATGCACAGGAGGGCAGATAAACTCAGGGTAAAGAAGGTAAAGAGGATATCATGGAAAGGAATAAACAATAAAAAGCTTGAGATAGAAATAAAAGGAGAAGCAGGATTATATATTAAGGAACTGATAACAGGCGATGATGGAAGAACCAGACCTTCATTGACAGGAATACTCAAAAACCCTGCCAAGGTAGAAACACTTGATGTCGTCAAGATTCATCTGTAAGGGGTTGATAATGAAAGCGAGCAAAGGGTTCAGAAGGGGAACAAGAAGAAGACTGAAAAGGAAAACCAGAGAGAAGTTTAAGGTAGAGGATTTTCTAAGGAAGTTCAAGACAGATGAGAGAGTAGCTGTTAACATCAACCCATCCTCTCATAGGGGAATGCCTCACCCGAGGTTTGAGGGGAAGGTAGGAAGGATAAAGGAGAATAGGGGGGATTCATACGTGGTCAAGATATCAGTGGGAAAATCAAGTAAAAACATAATTTCAAGGCCAGAGCATTTAAAGCATGTGAAGTAAGTATATGATGTGGGTGAACATATGGAGATAAAGGGTGAAAAATTCGTTTCCTGGGCAGAAGCCAAGAAAATACTAGAAAAAAAGGCAAAGGAAAGGGAGCTGGGATATGAACAGAAAAATGCACTTGAGCACCTGAGGAAATTTTCTAAGCTAAATGAAAAGGCCAAGAATGATATGGTGGAGGAACTGAAAAAGATAGAGAAGTTAAGAGGAAGGCATATAGTGAGCATAGTCAACATGCTACCGCAGGATATGGATGAGCTGAGACTTCTATTCGCGAATGAAATAGTAACAGCGTCTGATGATGATAAGAAGAAAATATTATTGATAGTCAAGAAATTCACATAAAGATTTAAAAGAAAAAGCTAATTCTTAAATCAGTGGGGATTTATTATGGAAAAGAAAGAGATAAGAAAGGATGAGTGGGCAGTTGTTCTCGATTTCCTTTCACACGGTCATCACGGAATGGAGAGATCTCAGCCTGTTGCACAGGTCCTAGGTGAGAGTTATTTTTCCCTTTTGGAGGTTATAATAAGGGATGATATGCACCTGAAAACCGGAGACAGGGTGTATATAGGTGATGGTAAGAGAAACGAGGTTAAATACATAAGGGGTCGTGCAAAGATAGATGACCTTACAGTTGTTGCACAGGAGGAACTCTCCGAAACCGTTGAGATGATTGTCAAGAAAACCCCAAAGAGATTTCTGGATTTTTTCAACAAGTCAGGAGCCATAACAACCAGGCTCCACCAGCTGGAACTGCTTCCGGGAGTTGGTAAGAGACACCTATGGGCGATAATCGAAGAAAGAAAGAACAAACCATTTAAATCATTCGATGATTTGAAAAAGAGGGTGCCACTCCTACCTGATCCTGAGAAGATGATAGTGAAGAGAATACTTGATGAATTAAAAGACAGAGACAAGTACAGAATTTTTGTCCCTAGGATGGAGAAGCAAAGGAGATGAAATGCAAATAAAGGAAATAATGAAAACGGATGTAAAGACCGCGGACCCCAATTCCAGTGTTCAGGAGGCAGCTGAAGAGATGAGCAAATACAGGATAGGCTGTCTGGTTATTGTTAAAAAGGAAAGGATGGTAGGGATAATAACAGAGAGGGATATACTAACAAGGCTTGTTGCAAAGGACCTTTCTGCATCCAAAACCAAGACTAAGGACATAATGACAACAAAGGTTGTTATGATAGAACCCGAGAGGGATATATCTGATGCTGCAGAGATAATGACCACACGTAAAATAAAGAAACTCCCCGTTATTTCTAACGACCGTTTGGTTGGCATAGTTACCCTGGTTGACATCTGCGCTGTTCAACCCGAGATGATTAAAAAGGCAGCTTCTCTAATGATGTTGCCAAAGAAGAAAGTAATAGCAGGATAATCGATTTTTATGGGCCCGCTGGGATTCGAATTCCTGAGGCAGAAACCTAAGCTTCTGCCTTCCCAGGAC
>JABAOC010031358.1_pt3 | contig 20613 bp, 17 predicted proteins | sample 7062161 | NCBI WGS metagenome assembly JABAOC01 (sample SAMN14538625, study PRJNA623070) | marine sediment metagenome | biome: marine biome [ENVO:00000428]; feature: marine pelagic biome [ENVO:01000023]; material: deep marine sediment [ENVO:00002113] | place: India: Gulf of Khambhat ... | reverse complement strand
ATACGCAAACCATTGCTTAAGAAATATCATGAGTGGTCCGAATTTAGCTGAAACGTAACAATTAAGATAAGGCCGCCGATTTTAGAAAATGGATACAGGTTTGTAATAAGAGACATATCCGGTCCATGCTATTCAACTTCAAATGGATTTCTCATTAACAAACTTTCCCTCCAGGACGAGAAAAACGAGAATATTCATAAAACCTATCTTGATTTCTTTAATGAAAAATTTGAATTTCTTGGATCTTATCCTCTTCAAGATGATCTTTATTTAGCCGAAATTGATCAATATGATAATTTTTACTTTGTTCAGAAAGATTCCTATGTCAAAGTAATAAAATGTTTCATGAAGATTGATTAATTACATATTAAATCAAATTATTATATTTTTATAGACTTTTAATTATGAAAAAAATCGTTTTAAAAAAAAGTGAATTTTAGAATTTCTCTGAATCCTGCTAGGAGTTATTTTCTAATAACAGGACTATTTAAAATTTTTCCAATTGCAAGAATTCACTATAAACATGTATAAATGGAATGCAGAATAATATTACAGAAGTTCAGCCGAGCAGCAGGAATGGGCACGAGAGCTAATATCTAAACTTGCCCTCCAAGGAAATGAGAAAGTCTTAGATATTGGCTGTGGTGATGGCAGAACTTCTGCTGAAGTTGCCAGACGGTTGCCTAACGGTTCAATTTTAGGCATTGATAATTCAGAAGAGATGATTCATTTTGCCCGTAAGAAATTCCCTCAAAAGAGATTTCCAAATCTTATCTTTGAGATTATGGACGCAAGGAATCTGAGGTTCAAGGATAAATTTGATATCATTTTTTCAAATGCTTCTCTTCACTGGACCATTGATCATTTGCCAATTCTTGAAGGGATTGAAAGGTGTCTAGAGCCACTTGGGAAAGTCTTCCTTCAAATGGCTGGAAAAGGGAGCGGTAGTGAAATCGTTGAAGTAATGGAGACAAATCTTAAAAGCAAGAAATGGAGGAAGTACTTTATAGATTTCTCTTCTCCTCATGGCTTTTATGGACCTGAAGAATATAAGAGGTGGTTGAAGAATGTTGATCTGAAAGCAAAAAGGGTAGAGTTAATGCCGAGAGATATGATTCATAAAGGAATTGAAGAATTAAAATCATGGATTCGGACAACATGGCTTCCCTATACGCAAAGGGTGCCTGAGTATATACGTCAAGAATTCATTGACGATATGGTGAACAGATACGTTAACAAATATCCTCCAGACAGCAATGGATTCATCCATGTTCATCTTATAAGATTAGATGTCGAAGCGGAAAAAAGGTAACCAACAAAATACCACTTTCTCTGTGCTGATACCTTCTAGTACGCTTTTTTCAAAAAACTGGTCAGATTCCACACTTAACCATTTACTAAGTACATCTTAAGCATATTTAGTGCACAGTTTTATTCTTTAAAATTTTTCTTTACATTAAGAATTTACGATGGTATTAAATAAATTGGGAACTAAAAAAAGCATGATCTTTATAACGTACATTCTCTATTAGCTCATAAATTTCCATATTTTGGGAAAGAAAAAAATGAAAAAAATAGAATGCAGGTTAGTTTTTCTTATATTGCTGCTTTTTATTTTCCAGGGAACGAGTAATGCAGAAAAATTCGGAATTAAGCTGACAGGCGGCCTGAATTACCTTTTGGTTGGAGATTTAAATAAAGGAGTTAGAGGGAGTATGGATCTCTGGAAGGATTATCATAGTTATATACCTGAATGTTCTATGGGAGGAGAAGCTAAACCAATTCATCTTGGCTTTGAAATTGAAGGAGATATAATATTTGATCTAACTCAGAAACTTGGAATTGGATTAGGAGCGGGGTATATTTATGGAGCCAGTACAAGTAAAATAGCTTTAAGTTGCCTTGGGGGGTATGAAAATAGCTGGGATAACAAAGCTAAAATAAGTGCCAGTCCCATCCGGGTGGGAATATTCTATACTGTTTTCGCGAATAAGAAGATGAAAGTTGTCTATAATACTGGAATTGGACTTTATCTTGCCAAGTATTCTTATATTGAGACAAGTCCAATGACAGGTGGCGGCACAAAGGATCAAAAAGCGAGTGCTGAAGGTTTTGGATTACACGGAGGAATGGGTATTGAATTTAATTTAACTCCAACTATTGGCCTGGTTATAGAAGCCCAGGGAAGATACGCAAAAGTTGGAAGTTTTGAGGGAAAAATTAAATATTTAGGAATTATTCCACAGCCTTGGGAAGAAGAGGGACTCCTTTATTACTGGGAAAAAACATTTACATCCCATGAAGCTAAAAATGCTCATATTACTAAAAAATATCCGCAAGTCTATATACGTGAAAAAAAACCCTCTGGACTGGGTATTAACAGTGTAAGAGAGGCCACTATCGATTTTAGCGGGTTTACTCTTATGGGAGGAATTAAATTTAATTTTTAGGTTTTGTTCTATCATTTTGAGAAGATTAAATACATAGAGAGCTTTAGTTCTTTTTCTTTGTGCTGCATTTGTTCCGTTTCTGGAACCGACCACTAATATCTCTGCCTGCATGCTTCCTGCCCTTTATCTGCTTCAATTCCCTCTCACTCGGCTTCCTCTTTAGTTTTTTCACCGATCTCTCCTGAAAAACGCCCTATGAGGCCCTCAGAGGCCCGAACTCTCCCGAATCCATACCAAACCATTGACCTCTATCCCCTGGAGGCATGGGGATAGCCGCATGTGGGGCAGAGCCAATTCCAGCTCTCATCACTACAAAAAATACACCATGCAGACTGAACTGTCAATCTGTCCATCCCATTACAGCCTGTTTTTTAGCCTTATTTGACCAAAAATAAGTAAAAATAGCATCCAAAACGCACATTTTATCCCACTTTTTCGGCTTTTTTGGGACATAGCAACGGGATGAAAAATCTGAAATTGCTAAGTTATTGATATATCTAAGGTTATGAAGAGTGAATGCATCGCATAATTATTAATTATGTTAACTTTGGCCGGCGTCCATTTTCTCTTTCAGTGAAATACGCCGCCTTTCTGAAGCACAACGATGGTAGAGAGGATAGAAGTGAAAAGGGGTACTTCAGGTGCATACCTTCTCCAATGTCGTACGAAGAAAGCACAAGGAAGGCGCAGCCGAAGGAGGAAAGCCGCGCCCTCACATCGAAGGAGGATAACAGGCTACCCTTTCTTTCCTCGTCCTGTCTTCGTAAATTTTGAGAAGTGTTTCCGTCTCTGACAGTTTCTTCGCAATATCGTCACAGTGTTTTTCCATGGAAGTGAGCAGTTGCTTGGCTTCTTCAAAACCAGTTTGAATCTCCGCTGAAATCCTCCTGTATTTCTCAAGAGCGGATTGAAGTTTTTCTGAGGTGTCTTTGAGCCGAGCTGAATTGTTCATTCGATTTCTCCTTTCAATTTAGGATGTCGCACACTCCACCCGCACCGTTGCGTTCCGTACCTTTTTACCTCTTCCTGGCACCTTTACTGAAGGGCGTGAATCTTTACTGACGCACTCACTTTCATGCCCTTTGCCTCCCACAGCTTCTTCCTCTTCAGACGGGGCCGCGGAGCGGCCCCGTGCGCCGCTTCGGCGCGCGATTTCTTACTCCTCAGCGGCAGCCTATTATAAATGCTTTATCGATGCGGTACCGTCGCGATTTTCTCGGGGAAAAAAGCCAAAAAGTCTACCCAAATTTGCATTAAACCCTACCCGTTTTTGCATTAAACCCTACCCAAATTTGCATTAAAGATCTGACTCTCATTTCCGCACGATCTTCCACCTCGTCTCTGCTCCCTTCAGCTCCTTCAGCCTTCCGTCTGCTCCCTTTGCTTTGTCTCTCTTCCAACTTTTGATGATGCCGATTCTTTTCAGCTCGTCAAGTTTCCCTTCGATATTCCTTTTTCTGTTCGTCAGATTCTTTACCTGTCCTTTGTATCCGAGGATGTTGCATGCTTCGCCGAGCTTAAGGATCCCTTTAGGAAAGCAGCTTATGTACCGGCCGAGCTTTCTGGCGCCCGCGCTCGCCTTGTAGAACGCAGGAGGAAAGCATGAGTACAACTTGCTGATTATGCTGTTGTCGAATACCATGCTCCAGCCAAGGCTGAACGTCACGGCGAATTTGTGCTGGGGATCACCCGTTCTCGGCGCGGTCTTTCCCGTCTCGTCTATGACGATGGTGTCGATGATGGTGCTTTTCATGGTGATATTCCTGAAGCGTTTTTCTTTGCCGTCCCACCAAATGCGCTTTCCCTCAAGCTTTATTTCCGTGCATGCCAGCTCTTCGACCGCCCTGACTACTTCCTTATCCGTAATCCTGATCCCGAGCTCTTTTCTCAGCTCTGCGCTCGTGAATTTGACCGACCGGATAAACCGGTCGTACGACGAAGGGTTCTCGACCGCCTTCTCAAACGTGTCCAGGGTGGCGATGTCTGCCGGCTTGGGCCTCGTTTTCAGCAGCTTTCCGTTCTCTTTCTTTGCGTGCCTGTCGAACAGAAAGTCGAGCATGAGTTCGGCCCGGTCGCTTAGACCTTGGATCTCAAAGGAAACTTCTTTCCGCCCTTTTCCCTCCTTTTCTTTTCTCCTGAATTTGACCGTACCGTCCTTCATCACCAGAAAGTTGTACGGACGGGGCGAGAGGACGCTGCTCATCTCTTTCCCGAGCTGTCTTTCCGCACGGGGCTTCGGGAGGATCCGTTGGGGTCGGCGTTCTGGCTTCTCTCCGATTTTCTGCCGCGCCTGTTCCACGAAAGTACCGCCTTCATGGAACGGCTCCATGCCTTCCGCCACCACCAGTTCGTCGTATCTTCGAGCGGCTTCAAACAGCTCCTCACGGTTTCTTGCGCGGTCAAGCTCCCTCCAGGCCTTACTCTGGAGTGCGTAATATCTCGTTCTCTTTGAACAGGCGTCTTTGATTAGTTCTATTTGCTTTTCAAGATCGGCATTCTCGAATTCTTTCTCATAGACGAATGCTAGGACCGCCTTCCGTATTCTCTCTTCCTTTTCCGCTTCTTCCTCTCTTCTATCTATATGCGAGTTCCCGATAAATCCGTCGGCGGTCTGTCGTACACCTTCAACGTCACCTTGCTCAAGAAAGCAGAGCGCTTCATCCTTCATCGTTTCCCAGTCCCGAACATCGAGGATAAATCTCTCTGGTACTTCTATCCCGATTTCCTGGTTTTCTCTCATTCTCTTTTACCTCCTTCAATACACTTGTGCACAAAACGAATCACCTTTACCTGGAATTACCGCCACCTTAAGGCACAAAAGGAGGGATGATGCGGTGGGAATTTATGCTTTCTTTTTTCTAGGCCCAGCTGCTGCTACAATTTGAAAATCGAACTTGTCACCAAGGAATCCTTCAGCGATACTATCCGAGATCAATTTTCTTATAATTTGTGATACGGAAATGCCCTCAGCTTCTGCAACACGATTCAAAATAACCACCTGCCCTGGCTTCAATCTAACAGAAAGCTGAATCATATTTCCTCTTCTACTTCCCTTTTTTTGTCCAAGCATCATGTCACTCTATTTACATACAATTTTACATTCAATATTGTGATGTTGTCAAGCGTTTATTTGAAGTTTCTTCAGTCATTCGATCAGCTCTTTCACTTTCACGATGATTCTCCTAGTTAAATCGTCTCACGAGTTTGCGCTATTGGCAACAGGTTTTTCAATGTTGTACGCAACTGACATGATCCTCCATATTGAAAATCCCTTTCCCCGCACGACGTCACAAAATGCGCCACACATTTTGCTTAATCCTCGACCTCGCTCTGGTCCATGTTCTTGCTATTCGCTGGCCTTGCCTGTGAAGGGTTCCGGGAAGTATTGGTTGTGCTGAAAGTTAAAAACTTTGCTACTTACGTTTTGCTTTGATCCCAACTAGGTCAAAATTCACAGCATCCAACATTTTAGCAAGATGCAGAATTCCACATTCCCCGGCTTGCTTAGGTTTGTTTTCGAAGTGATAAAACCAGGCGCAGCTGTTCAGAACACATTTTCTTCCTTCTCCTAACAGCGGACATATTATGTCTGGCATGATTTACCTCCCATTCTGGATAAAAAAAGCCAAACTATGAGGCTTATGGTTAAGTTCACTTATATTCGATTTCATTATCACTCTTATCTGTCACTTTGACCTCTTCTCTTATTACACCTCCACCTTCTCTCATTTCCTGTGATTTGATGATGACTCCGATGATTTTGTTTCTAAACCAACCATTAAAGAATGTCACATACAATAACAAACCTATGTTTGCGACACTGATTATGACCTTGTAGCCTTTTCCCCAATCAGAAACAGAAATGATTTGTATCATAATAACAGAGGCAATTCCATAAGCAAGATAAAAGTAGTTCCAAGTTTTCTGGTCTCTTTTTACACTTCCGCCAGAGCGTTTAAACCGACTGTTTCTCCAAACTGCAATGACAATAAATAGTAGGAATAAAAGCTCAAAAAAGATGAAAGTGACCTGGTCGCTCATTATGTATCCCAGGATTGAACAAATAGTTTCCATGTTTTTCTATCCCTCCCTTAGCATGAAATCCGTTCAAAGATACCACACCAGGGAGGCTTTGAAAAGGCAAGGATAGACTGGTCCCCTACCGCGTCACAAAATGCGTCACAAAATATGCCTATGCTTGCTTAATTATGGATACGGATGGCCAAGCCGAAAATGACAATTTCCAGAGGAAGTCTGGCACGCCTGGGGCGATTCGAACGCCCGACCTACGGATCCGGAGTCCGTCGCTCTATCCCCTGAGCTACAGGCGCGCTATGTTTAGAATCACTAGTTTAAGCACGAAAAGATCTGCGTACAAATCCAAATTGTGACCAAATTGTGCCCATTTATTTTATACATATAACTATTTGAATTCAACGCTCTATCGAATGAATCACTGAACAATTATCAGTGGTCACAATTTAGACACATGTCTGTATTGTTTAGGGTTCATCGCAATAATGAGTACCTGAATTGACATAAAGAGGGCATCAGAATAAGTTCCTCTTGAAAACAATTAACCAAAAAAAGGACGAACTCAAGATGCCCCGGGTGATATTGTATCATGGTTTCGGAATTAGAGGCTGCCAACATCTTCGGACTCAATTCAAAGAAGGCTGTATATATTTGCATCTGGTCCGCTCCTTTAACCTTTGTTCCTTTTTCCATTCTTTCAAAGTCACTCATAAGGGAGTTGAGGTGAGAACACTTCGTACCCTTCCCATTGGCAAGAGAAGAGTGTTTGTATTGATCAGGATGAGGCGTTTCTCCTTCGAGGAATGCCGTAGGATACGGTTTGAGGATTTGCTAATAGCCGAGACGAGGAAGCATTACACGAGAGCTCTGGAACGATATGTAAGAGAGCTGTGTTTGGTTTTATTCTACGAAAACCATAGCTTAGGAAATGCCATAAGTTGTCCAAATTCCTTTGAAACGAAACATTTTTTTTCTTGACAAATATAGAACGACATGTCATTCTAAACTTGAAAACCTAATATTTGGAGGTTAATATGAACATCATTTTCAAGAACAATCGGAAACGTCAACTGAAAAAAACGAGGATTCATCACTCAAATGCTGCAAATCGGTTCTTTAGGATTTCTTTCTGTTTTTTATTATTTTTTACTGTATTTTTTGTGAGCTCTGATTTGTTAGCACAAAGCGAAACAGGTTCGGTTGTCGTTGTGCAGATTAAGTTTAAGCCTGGATCAAGTGGAAAGTGGAAAAGTGTTTTCGAATCAAACATAGTTCCCGCAATACGGGAGGCAATTGAAAAGAAAGACTGGATTACCAATTTTTGTTATTTCGAAAATGTAGTTGCTGGACAAGCATGCGATTTTATTTTGGTCCTTCAGTCCAGCAGTTTTTCTTTTTTTGATGAGCGTCGTCCTTATCCTCACTATCAGGCGTTATTTCGAAATTTAGGTCGCGAAAGCGGCGGCCAAATTATAAAAGAGATGTCTGACCTAGAAGAATCTGTTTCCATCACTATGATGCGTTCATTTGAGTGGGAAAAATGAAGTCAGTTCTGATTACCGGTGCTGCTGGATTTATTGGACGATATCTTGTAACCTCTGCAGAAGATGAGGGCTACGATGTCGTGGCAGTCGCGCGGAGGCCGCTACCTAGTAGATCGATCGTGCTTGATCTTAGAAATTCTTTAGCCTCACTTCCGACTACTGAATGGGTATTTCATTTGGCTGGCATATATGCTGGATCAAGCCTGGCAAGATTCCAGAATTCAGAAATTCTGATAACGAGAAATCTTCTAGATTGGGGCCTCAAACGTGGCATTCGAAATTGGCTGTTTGCAAGTGCAGCTGAGGTCTATGGTATTTGTGGAGGTACTGTGAGTGAGGATGGATCAACAAATCCAGTGATCCCTTATGGGGTTGCTAAACTTCGTGAGGAAGAGATGTTTATAGAAGCGGGTAGAAATTATCCAAACGGACGTTTTATTATTCTCCGTATTGGTGAAGTCTATGGACGAGGAGGAAAGCTTATTGATGAACTAACTCGCCGATTAATAAGTGGTTTCCTTCCGTGGTTCGGATCGGGAGATGTTCCTGTCAGCTTCGTACATGTAAAAGATGTTGTCCGCGTTATTCTTGCTGCGATTCAGATAGTTGAAAAAGGAGTGTTTATATGGAATGTTGCTGACGATATGCCAACGAAATGGCAACGATTCTTAAGCGATCTTGCAGAAATGCTTGGAACACGTAAGCCTATTACTTTGCCTTTGACACTAGCTCATACATATGCAATGATGAGTACCATGATTGACACAATTCGAGGTCGTTCACCGATTGTAACAAGAAACACAGTTAAGCTCCTCACGACCCCAAAAGCCATATCGAACGAAAAAATTAAGCGAGATTTGGGTATAACTTTTCAATATCTGAACTACAAAAGTGGATTAGACGAGATTCTGGGAAAGAGTTCCTCTATGTAAAGGGATATAAGGTAATTTGGTATATCGTACAACTCAGAAAATAGAGAAACGAAAAGAAGCAAAACGTAATAAGCTTCTGATTGTCGCGACCCGACTGTTTGGAAAATTCGGCTTCCACAAAACAACAGTCCCAATGATAGTTAATAAATCAAATAGCTCGACCGGTAGTTTTTATTTTTATTTTCGGAACAAGGAAGATATCTTTGCTGCTGTACTGAGACATATTGATGAAAAACTCTCTGCAGAACTAAATAGAGCCATTGATATGCATTCAGATGCGCTGGAAAGGATGCGGTCAGCTGTGATGGAACTATTTCTCTTCTTAGCTCGAAATGGTTCAGAAGCAAGGATACTTCTCGTTGAGTCTTCAGGACTTAGTTCTCATCTTGAACGAATACGTCAAGAGATTGTAGCTAGCCACACAAGAAGTGTCGAGAAAGTTATATCCAAGCTTCCTGCTAGGGCAGGACATGGAGATTCACATGTTCTAGCTCGATGCTGGGTCGGAGCAGTATACGAAGCCGCACGGTTTTGGCTCGAACAGCCCCCTGGAGAGCGACTAGAGGCGCGAGAAGTAGCAGAAGTTGTCGCTGATTTTAATCTCCGAGGTCTAGGAAATTAATCTACAATGTTTATATAAGAAGAGACAGGCTTGATGAGCTATTGAACATATTCTGCCCATTTTATTATCCGTTCCTTGTCTTCTGCAATTCTACTCTTGGCCCATACAATATCTGATTCTATTCCTTCTCTTGTTTTAATTTGAATAATGAATAATACATCTCCCCAGATCAACAAAGCATCTGCAATTTCCTTCCCTTTGAATTTCGGATTCGTAAAAATCCAATAGCCAGAACACCAGTGTCAAATTGTGACCATATTGTGACCACCCTAGATGTACTTCCCCCTACCTACTCATGCCTCCACGTACCTAGAGTAAATTCCATAAATGGCTGAAAAGATTGACTATCACTTTAGAATCAAGGACTTAGGAAAAATGTTGAAATCGGATCCGGAGTCCGTCGCTCTATCCACTGAGCTACAGGCGCTCCTTTTTCGATGCCCTATTATAACAGACTAATTATTCGACGACACAAAGAAATCATAGTCTTTTCAACTCAGCCAACCCGTTTCTTGCATCCTCTATCTCATCTTTACCTGGATCAGCGTCCTTCCCAAGGTCTAAGAATTGTTTGTGATGTTCTATATTCTTTCTTTAAATCCACCCAAATCGCACACAGGACCTACATTTGACATAAAGGATTCAATTATAGGTTAAAGGCCGAAATGGACATAAGACAACAATCCCATCATCGTTAACAGTATGAGCGTTTTCACTAGTACAATCCACCTTGTCCAGAGAGCTTCGATACCCACAGGGCCAAAAATGAGCAGCAACACGCCAGAGATTAGCACGGTCCACTGGAATACTTAGCACCTTACAACTCCATGCCCCAAGCTATCGGTTTACATTAGTATGGGGTTTGTTCTATGTCTTCGCCGAACCAGATCTCCGGTGGGCCGCTAACTCCTGCTCTTTCCATAGTCGCCTTCAATTCCTCAGAGTTAGCAAACGCCATTGCTGAGTTCATGTCCATAAACTTGTGTACAACAATGATGAGATCAGATTCATTAGAGTCGCGATGGACACTTGCAGCCGTGACGCCTTTTTCCTTACGCACTGATGCAAACTCATCATAAACGCGCTTCCAGTTGTCATAATCACTAACCTTGTGCCTAACAAACATAGTTGCCATTGTCATAAAACCTCCATTTAATGGTATCTGAGAAGCTGTTAACTAAAAATCAATTTAATAGACTCATGCATAATATGGTTATGTCGAACAGAGCGATCGGGAATAGTCCAAATCCTGCTGGCGTCAAACACCTTCCCTAGATCTTCAGATTTCAGTAAAACGCCAATTTGTCTCTATAAGGCGAGGCTTCAAACTCCCCGACAAATCTCATAAGGTCACAAACCCGGGCATCAGTATTCTATTTTCCAACTTTAGGATTGGCATTCTCTAGGAAACAGTCTATTTGCTTAGATGTTCACCTATCTTAGCAAATTCTTCGACGAACTTGTCATAGTCATAGTGTTGGGCGTGAATCATAGCACTCCACCTGGTGGTGAAACTCGCGAGAAAATAGACTTCTTTAAGTTCATCGTCGCTGATGCCATGCAGCTTACTCGTTCCTGTGTGGAAGAGTTCGCAGTAGGGGCACTTGAGGTTGGCCGCGACAGCCAATGCGATCATCTCTCTGTATTTCCCTGGAATCTTCGACTCACCCAAAACGTATTTTTTCATCAAAGGCCAATCTGCTATCAATACATCGGCCGGAAGAGCCTTCATGAAACCTGGCACTATTCCAAGCGAAGCCTCTATGTCCTTCAGCGTGTCTTCGTAGTTTTCCATATAAATTTCCTCCTTCGGATTTAGTTTTTTGCAAAGTGTTTTTTCATTTGATGTCAACTCTCTGCTGTAGATAGGTATATCAGAATTAAATACTAAATGTCAACTATTTTTATAGATTTTATATATCTTCTAGGAATTAGATGATTTAGATCACATTTTCGTTAAAATGGTTTACAATGGGAATATATCATCCATCAATGATCGTTTTAACTAACCTGGATCTATACTAGAGATTTTTTAGGAGGCAGATGTGAAAAATATAATCTTTTTTCTGGTGATTGCATTATCCTTTCCGGGTTTACTAACTGCTTACTCTCCCACTGATATAGAAAAAGACAGAAAAGCCGTGGAAAAGGCGGCACTTGATTACATTGAAGGCTGGTATGAAGGGAATGTGGAACGGATGGAAAGATGTCTTCATCCTGACCTCCAAAAAAGAGAAATACGCACACTCCCTCAGACCGGTAGAAGCCAGTTTGGTCTTCATACGGCATCGACTCTCGTAGAAGGAACAAGACTCGGGCTTGGTCAACAAATTCCGATTGAAGAAAGAAATATACGGATTACTGTGTTTGAAATATTTAAAAATATTGCCAGCGTAAAAGCAACTTCGAAATTAAGCACGGAATATCTGCATATCGTTAAATATAACGGCGAATGGAAAGTTCTAAATGTTTTATGGGAGCGGAATTGATACGATAATAACACCCAAAACGGCTTTGAATGAAGTCAGGTTTTTTTATGTTTAGTGAGATTCGCCTGATCGTAAAGGCTGTGGTACCCGCCGTTTTGCCAGCCTCTTCCTCGCATCTTCAACCTCAGCTATCCCTGGGTCACCATCCTTCCAGAGGGAGAGGAACTTATCGTGTTGTTATTCCTTCTTATCCACCGGAAGGTTCATCTTGCGCAGCAGTTCCTGGTAGCGTGGTTCGTCGCGGAGCATGCTGCCATAATCGCTCCCCGCTATATAAGAGAGATTCGGATTTTTGGTTTCATAGTGCTTTTCCAGCCAATCGAGGCATTTCTCTCTATCCCTGGCAAGTGCGTTTAGCAGAGCCAGCCAGAAAGGATTCCGTTCGTAGCTGTTCCGCCCAAAGATTCTCGTCCGAGGCGTCGATGAGCTTGGCCGAATGCGGACTGGTTCCCCACTCGAAATGCCGATCCCTGGACAATCGCATCCGGTACTTGCCGGCGATGAGGGCGCCCGGCTCCAGGACACGAACAGGGATCTCGAGGGTCTTAGTCAGGGACGCCGCTTCCGGGCCCGTCTCGGCTCCCGCGCCCAGCGACAGCCCACAGTTTTTGCAGAACTTCGAGTCATCCCTGTTCTCAGCGTGAGAGCGGGGGCACACGACCATCACGCTCTTCTCCTGAATTGTCGGTTTCATTCCCTATTTTGGAAGCGTAAGGTTCATTTTCTCACATATGGCAATAAACCTCGGATTCCCGAACAATCGATCAAAATATTGCGCAGGTGTGGTGATATATGTCATTTGCGGGTCATGCATCTCGAAGCCCTTTTCAATCCAGTCCATGGCTTTATCTGGTTGATTCGCCACAAGGTACCTGAATGCCATATCCATAAAGCTAATGGGATGGCTTTCAGCGAACTTCTCTAAATGTTCCAGTATTTCTTCATACGCCGAAACAATCCCAGATTCGCTGTAAATCCTCTCAATTTCTTTGAAAGCCTCTTCTTCGATGGGAAATGGAAGCGCGTATTTTACCGCTCTGATGACTTTGTCGTACTCCTTTAACCTGTAAGCTGAGATCTCAATCATATAATTGAGGTTGATGTTCACTGGATCATCGGCCACAGCTTCTTCCGCGAGAGATAAGCTGGTTTTGTAATCACCTGCTTGCACCAGTGTTCCTATGTTCAAAAGCTTCATAATAGGATTTAACGGATCGAGGCTCATCGCCAACTCTCTCTGTGCCAAGGCCTCATCTTTCCTGTGCAGGATCAATAATAACTGCGCATAGAACCCCCTTGAGAGGGCATCGTTGGGATTTATGGCCAGGGCCTTTAAGAACTCTTTTTCGCTCTTCTCCCAGTTCCATTCCACCAACTGAGCGATCAAGGCGCTGAGATAATGAGCTTCAGCAATATCTGGATCCAATTCCATCGCTTTGTTAAGGTTCTCGAGAATTTTTGGACCAGTGACGGAAGGTGGTTCATACCCATTCTGTTGTATCCATAGCCAGACCTCTGCCAGACCTGCGTAGAGAGGCGCCCAGCCGGGATTTTTCTCAACGCCGCTGTTCAGAAATTCCAGGGCTTTATTCAACGATTCCCTGCTACCATCATACATGTAAGAGCGGGCCTTCAGATATTCATCATAGACCCCAGGGTTGACCTGGCGGGCACCGGCAAAACGTGACGTTTCATCTTCGGTCAATTTGACCTGGACGTTTTCGGCAATGGCGCCGGCCATTTCTCCGTACATCATCAACACATCGGATATCGGCCGGTCATACCTCTGTGTCCAGAGACTGCGTTCCTCAGGAAGCGCATCGAACAATTGCAGCTTGATGCTTACGCTTTCACCAACCTGATAGACTGTGCCCTCCACCAAGGCATCCACATTCAGCTCCCGAGCGATCTCCGGCAGGGATTTGTCCGTATCTTTGTACCGCATGACCGATGTGCGGGAAATGACCCGCCGCAAACCACTGATCTGTCCCAACTGCCCGATCAGCTCATCGGTCACCCCATCCACAAAATAATCCTGATCCGGATTCCCGGTAAGGTTTTCAAGCGGCAGGACCGCGATGGAGTCGATGGCTTCAGCAGGACCGGTAAAAAAAATCAAAGCTACCACAACCGCCGCCATAACTATACCCGCCGCTCCTCCATAAAGGATGACCCGCTTTCTTCTGCGCAGCTTCGCTTTCCTCATCCTCACCTTGATCTCATCCGGTACTATGCCTGCCGATATGGATTTTAAATCATCCAACAGTTCCTCGACTTGCTGGTATCGCTCATCCGGATTCTTCTCCAGGGCTTTGCTCACAACTTGCCCTATGGACATCGGAATCTCTGTCCGCAAATCCGTGATCGGCTTCGGCTTTTCATTCAAGATGGAATACACGATAGCCTGATCCTGCTCCCCCTTGAAAGGTAACCGACCGCTTAAAATTTCATACAGAACCACACCCAATGACCAGATGTCCGTACGTTGATCAATCTCTTCCCCTCGGGCCTGTTCAGGAGACATGTAGGCAATGGTCCCCATCGCTGTGCCTTCCTGTGTTAACAGAGTCCCTCCTGTCATCCTGGCCAGTCCAAAATCCATGATCTTTGCCTGATTCCTATCATCCACCATAATGTTGGCACTCTTGATATCCCTGTGCACAATTCCTTTTTTATGCGCTATCTGCAGACCTTCTGCTACTTGAGTGGCAATCCTAAGGGCTTCATCCAGTTCCAGAGGACCTGATTCGATCTTCTTCTTTAAACTCTGTCCTTCTATATAGGCCATGGAAATGAAGGTTTTCTCCTCAGCCTCGTCAAATTCATGAACAGTACAGATATTGGGATGATCCAGAGCGGCAGCAGCCTGGGCCTCCCGCATGAAACGCTCTTTGAGCTCTGAGATGTGTGTTAGCTCCGGCGGCAAAAACTTCAGGGCGACTGTCCTTTTCAGCTTGGTATCCTCGGCTTTATAGACTACACCCATACCCCCTCTACCCAGCTCTTCGAGGATCTGATACCTTCCTGCAATAGTGCTCCCCTTTTGCAGCTTTTCCGTAGGTGTTATCAGGGTTTTTGTAATATAGATTTCTTTGGCGGATTTTAAAGGTGTGCCGCATTTCCCGCAGAAAAGGGTATCGTCAGGATTTTCAAAGCATTCCTGAGGCCCTGTTTTGAGAACATGGCTTCCTCCTTTTTATTTAAAAGAAACATGTGTTCCTTCTTTGTAAGGAGTCATTGTCTTTTAACCGGCCCTAGATAGCGATCAAGCCAGGCCAGAATTTCCTTGATGAATTCGATTCGGGGTGGGATATGGTCGGTTTCGTACAACTTCAGTTCTTTGTGTTCATCTGGAATTCCTAAAAGGTCATACATAGGATTGATGGATGTTTCTAAAGGAAAGATCGAGTCATATCTACCGTTTAACATCAAGGTTGGAATTTTCACCCGCGTAACATAATTAATTTGATCTGCTTCAGAACGTCCAAGTCCAAAGAAGCCTCCTGCCAGTAAAACGCTGGCTTTGAGACGTTCCTCCACAGCCGGGATGATCGGTCCGAGGACACCTCCCCAGCTCATTCCGTAATAGGCGACCTTGTCGCTGTCAATATCTTGACGGGTTTCCAAATAGTCGATACATCTTTTGAAATCTTTGACCACTTGGATCAGGAATTCTGTGTACTGATGGGTATTGCTTCCTATGTGGAGGGCGGACAACTCAGGATTTCCACGCTCAAAGGTTCCTTTATAAACGGGATAAAGAGCGGCTCTTCCGTTATTGATGATAAAGGAAAGGAACATTGGGAATTCATAGTAGCTTTCGATATTCTGGCTCGACCTTACCCACGTCGAAGCGCTCCCGGGGAAGTAGATCACGGTTTGATAGGGGGGTGGAGCGTTCTGCGGAAGAAAAAGGTGAGCCAGAACCCGCTCGCCGCCGTAGGCGGCGTCAAATGAAACCGTTTCATGGATCCAGCTATTGGGGTTTTCCTCTCTTGATTCCACTCGGGCGTTGAGATCGGTTCTATCATAGGAAAACTGCTCTTTATAAACCTGAAAAATAGAATCCGGAACTGGTTTTTCTTTGTAAAAATCTCGTGATTCTCTAAGTTTAATAGGTTGAAACGCTAACTCAGGGATTTTTTCAGGATCCGGGTAGAGGGCCAATCGGAAACCGTTCTTGTCAGAGCGATCCATGGGTGGAACATACCTTACATTTCCAGCCTCATAAGTGTTGTCTCTCCATGAGCCTCCCCGGATAATCCTTCCCACGGGGGCTTCGTTCCAGCACCATTCCCTCACGTTCCCGGCCATATCATAGGCTCCGTAGGGCGAAACACCTGGGAGACTTCCCACCGGAACCGGGCCTTTTCCCTGGAAATTGCATAAGGGGGCTAAAATGGCCATGCCTCCGAGCTGTGGAGCCTGGATCATGGGAGTGAATCCTCCCCATCCCACATTCCAATGAGCGCTCGTCGGCAGGTTCTTTCCAGCATATTCCGCATACGCCGCCGCCTCGTACCAGCTGACCCCTGAAACGGGATAGTCGCCCTGTCCTTCGGGATAGTCTCCCGCCTGCCATGTGGACGGGCCGGGCTGCTCTGTAATGTCTACGAATTCCTTCATCGCCTCTTCCCAGGTCAGCTCTTTTCTGTCTTTGACGAACTTGTGCTTCCAATATTCCTTGTTTCTGTACCCCCCTGCGTTGACGAATTCCTTGAATTTTCTGTTCGTGACTTCATACTTGTCGATGAAAAATTCCCCTATCTTACCGTTTAGCGTTTCCGTCTGTTCGACCCTCACCATGCCCGGAGGAAGACTTCCGGTTTTGTCGAGACGCCTGGTAAGATCGTAGGGAGTGCTGGCACCGCTCATTATTAGGGAAGGACTTGTCCAGCTCGAAGAGGCAGCCAGCACGGTCTCATAGCCATCTTTTTCGATCTTCCAACGGAAAATCCCGAAGGGCACGCGGATCTGCTCGATGGGTGTGATGTCGAGAAAGAGCCATTCGCTGTCAGGCTCGGTATATTCCTTCATGTACACTCTTGCCCCAGGAGGCTCCGTCTTGATGTCGATGTTCAGGGAGCATTGGGAGAAGAGTTCGGCGAGCTTTGTATCGTGTGGAATGATGGCTTCTGCTTGCTCTGCAAGCCGATAGGGAGTGACAAGGTTGCGCCAGACATCGTTGGCCTCGATCATCCGCTCGATCTCGGGGAGGGCTTCCTGTCTCGCCCAACGGATCTTGGCCTGGCGGTTGAAGAACCAGACAGAAGCCAAGGCGATGATAATGAGGGCACATACAGCTGGGATTGCGACTTGCGGCCTACGGATGCGGCGAAGGAATGTCCGCAGGTTAAATGCTCCCAATTCCTCTGCTCGCAGAACATCCTGGTATTTCTTCAGGTCGTTTATCATCTCTGCTGCGGATGAGTAGCGAGACTCAGGTTTTTTCTTTAAGGCACGATTTATGATCCGCTGCAGTTCCGTGGGAATATCAGGTTTAATTGTCTTGAGCGGCCTTGGCTCCTCATGCACGACTGAATAAAGAATCGATGCCTCCCGATCTCCTTTAAACGGCAGCTCTCCGGAAAGCATCTCATACAGAACCACTCCTAAAGACCAGATATCTGTCCGCTGGTCAACCTCTTCGCCCCTAGCCTGCTCGGGAGACATGTAAGCCACGGTTCCCAAGGTCGTTCCCTCTCGGGTCAGGATTGTGCTCCCCTTGATCTTGGCCAAACCGAAATCCATGACCTTGGCCTGGCCTTTCTCTGTGATCATGATGTTGGCGCTCTTGATATCCCTGTGGATGATGCCTTTCTTATGGGCTTCCTCAAGTCCTTCAGCCACCTGGACAGCCATCTCCAAGGCTTCTTGTTTCTCCAGAGGCCCTCTCTCCATTTTTGCCTTCAAGCTCTGCCCCTTAACGTATTCCATGGCGATGAAAGATTTTCCATCCTCTTCATTGATTTCATAGATGGTGCAGATATTGGGATGGGACAAGCCGGCTGCAGTTTGAGCCTCGAGTAAAAACCGTGTTCTGGCTTCCTCATCCAAGGTCAATTCCGGGGGGAGGAACTTGAGGGCTACGCGGCGTTTCAGTTTTGTATCTTCTGCCTTATACACAATTCCCATTCCACCTCTGCCCACCACATCTTCGATCTTGTACTTGTCGGCAAGTTCAGTCCCAGGTCGCAATTCCTCCATGGATCTCAGGATGGTCCTGGTCTGGGAGATGAAGACCTCCTCAGAAGGATGGATAGGTGTCCCGCACTTGCTGCAGAAGCGGGAATCATCCGATATATCAGCCTGACATTTTGGGCATTTAACTGACATCTTTACCCCCTTATCCGGTTTTAATTTATTTGTTTTTAGGGATGACGTTTTCGATCAGTATTGTATCGTACTTCCAAAGCCTTGTGACAAACGTGATCTTTGTCCCATCCGGTGACCAGTCAGGGTCAAACAGCTCAGTACCCTTCGGAAAACGTATCCCTAAATCGAGTTTTTTTTCAGGACCGTCAGTTACGGGTAAAATATACATCGCAGCAGGAAATCCGTTTTTATTAAAGTCACCGAGAGCCACGAGGTTTTGCCCATCGGGAGACCATGCAGGTGATCCCAGTTTTTCTGTGATCTTTCTTGCTTTTCCTGTTTCTGTCTCGACAACGAAAATTTGATCCTTTGGTCCCTCGAAAGCAAGCCACTTGTAATCCATCGAGAATTTCAGTCGTCTGAATACATCCCGGTCTTTCTCGGCCCTATAAAAATAACGCTCCTCTCCTGTTTTCAGGTTATGCTCAATAATGCCCGGCTCATCATGCACAAAACCTTGCCGGGCATAAAGAAAGGATTCCCCGTCAGGACTCCATTCAATCCTTGTCCAGGATTTTACCGGAATGGGCCAAGTCTTCCACTCTCCGGTTGCCAGTTTAAGACGAAACAGTGAGTATTGTCCCTTGTTGTCCCTGTGAGAAAAACCAAGGCCACTGCTGTCGGGCAACCAACGAAGATCGTGAAATCCGGGACTCCAGTAATTGTCCGTGGGTATCAAGAACTTACGCGCTTCTCCTCCGGAAGCCGGCAGAACAACAATGTATCCCCAGCTCGGACGATCCACAGCATCGGACGCAAATGCTAGATATTTTCCGTCAGGCGACCAGACAGGACAGACATTCCCTCCTGATGGGGTATAATCCACATTTTTCGGCTTGCTTGTCGGCTCGCCATCATCTGGATCTACATTCATAATGAATACATCCCGCATAATAATAAGCTTCTGGTAATAAAGCCCTCTTTGCGTCCAATTGGCTAAAGAAGCATCCTGCATCCCCTCAATCATAAATGGCTGTCCTTCCGGCCTGCTGTCTTTCATAACAACACCCCAAAGGGAAAGACCGCCGTGGCGTCGGCTTAAGAACACAATGTGTTTTCCGTCCGGTGACCAGCGGGGATCCGAGTCATCTGCGGGATGATCAGTTAAAGTTTTAAGCGATTTGCCATCTGTTGTGATGATGAAAATATCGCTATCTCCATCCTGGGGGCCATCCTCAAAGACGATAAACCGTCCGTCCGGAGAAACAGATGCCGGGGATGATAATCTCGTCTCGATGTTTTTTTTGAAATTGTGCAAAGCCTTGAAGGAACCACCTGCGGCTGGAACCAATCCCAAGGTGTAGGATTTGTCGCTGTTCTGGAGGATTGTCACAATGGCGCTTCCATCCCACATCCAGTCACACGCCCGGATAATCCCATCTTCGTTACGATAGATGAGCCGGGACTCTCCAATCAATGTCGAAGCTTTCAATTCTACGGCTTCATCATCAGATCCTCCCCAACAACTGAACGTAGAATAGGCTATCTCTTTGCCGTCAGGCGACCAAACCGGAAAATAGGTACAACGTGACTTCGTCCCCCAATCAAAATGTGTGATCAATTCCTGTTGTCCGGTCGCAATATCAAAAACGGCGATATTCTGACCCACCGAAAAGTCCACGCCCACAACCTTCGATCCATCAGGCGACAGGTATTGACAATCTAGAAAAACTTCTGGAGGAAGGAGTCTAACCATTCTCATCCCAGCCGGCTTTTTCTCCCGCAGTTCGGCCAGCCGTGCACGCGCGGCAGAAACCTGCTCTGGCTGGTCAGCGTAGTTTTTCAACACAAGCTCATAGGCTTTTACAGCCTCCGAATGTCCCAGCTTTTCAAAGCAGAGCCCGATGTGAAATTGAGCCTTAGCAGCGGTCGCACGTTCATCCGGAAACTCTTTAACAACCCGCGTATAAATCTCGATGGCTTGCTCAAGTTCCCCCTTGGTTTCTTCGAGGTATAAGGCTTTCTCAAAGAGCTCTTTTGCTGTTTCCTGCTTCATCGGTCCTGAAAAAAAGAGAGAGAATCCGGCTAACAGCAAAAGCGTCAGGAGTGAATTTTTCTTTTGACTCATCGTTCACCTCCAAAATGGATATGCTTATAAAATATCCACTGAGGTCGATTTATGTGTTGAGGAAATATGGAAATACGGTGAAACGTTTTCCACAAATT
>JABAOC010018678.1_pt1 | contig 20644 bp, 19 predicted proteins | sample 7062161 | NCBI WGS metagenome assembly JABAOC01 (sample SAMN14538625, study PRJNA623070) | marine sediment metagenome | biome: marine biome [ENVO:00000428]; feature: marine pelagic biome [ENVO:01000023]; material: deep marine sediment [ENVO:00002113] | place: India: Gulf of Khambhat ... | reverse complement strand
GCAGTGTGCTGCATGTATTCCACGAAAGAAGCAATTGTTGCCAAGGAACATGATCCAGATCTCGATATCACAATCTTCTACATCGATATGCGAGCCTATGGAAAGGGATTTGAGGAATTCACTCAAAGAGCGATCGACGAATATGGTATCAAGTACATCCGATGTAAAGTTCCAGAGGTTCTGGTCAATGAGGCGACGGATGACCTCATAGTTCACTATGAAGATCCAGAAGACAACCAAATGAAAAGCATGGAGCTCAATCTCCTCGTTTTGTCAGTTGGTTTGATTCCATCCAAGACTCTAGCCTCACTCCAAGAGATTCTAGATCTGGAACTTGATGATTATGGATATGTCAAAACAAGCTTAACACATCCTGTGGAAACGAGTGTTCCTGGTATCTTCGTCTGCGGTACAGCACAGGGGCCAAAAGACATCCCAGATTCCGTCGCTCAAGCAAGCGCTGCAGCAGCTAAAGCAGAAGTTCTCATCTCCACTGCTCGAAATCAATTGATCCAACCCAAGAAATACCCTGATGAGAAGCCGATCTCCATGGAACCGAGGGTTGGCGTCTTTATCTGTCACTGCGGAATCAACATCGGAGGCGTCGTCAACGTTCCAGAAGTTGTTGAATATGCCAAGACCCTCCCATCTGTCATTCATGCTGAAAGGAATCTATACACCTGCTCCCAAGACACACAAGACAGAATAAAGCAAGTATTGGAAGAGAACGACATAAACCGAGTAGTTGTCGCGTCTTGCACACCCAGGACACATGAACCACTCTTCCGCAACACATTGAAAGAAACTGGGTTGAACCCATTTCTCTTTCAGTTCTGCAACATCCGGGAACACTGCTCTTGGGTACACATGCATGAAAAGACGCTCGCTACTGAAAAAGCGAAGGATCTCGTCCGGATGGCTGTGTCCAAAGCGAGACTACTGAGACCTCTCAAGACCCAGCAAGTCCCTGTGAAGAAGAGTGCACTTGTAATCGGAGGCGGGATATCTGGAATGACAGCCAGCCTTGACATTGCCAATCAAGGCTTTCAAGTCCATCTTGTTGAAAAGCAGGCTGAATTGGGAGGCTTCATGAGAGCAATAGATAGTATTCAAGATGGAACGCTGTCACATCAAGTACTCAATCAAATCATTACTCAAGTTCAGAATCACCCTCTGATCCGAGTACATACGGAGACAGAAATCGAGGAGGTGAAAGGCTTCGTTGGAAACTTCGAAGCACAGATCAGAAGCGAGAACAACTCGGAGGCAATCCAATTCGGAACAGCAATCATTGCGATCGGAGCTCAAGATTTTCAACCACAGGGATACTACCACTTTGGAGTTGACAGCCGAGTTATCACTCAAAAGCAACTTGAAGAGAAAATGGGTGAAGGTCTGGATACAAAAACTGTTGTCATGATTCAATGTGTGGGATCTAGAGAAGAGGAGAGACCCTATTGCTCTCGAGTCTGCTGCACTGAAGCAATCAAGAACGCTATTCGACTTAAGCACCTTGACCCCACCACCAAGGTCTACATCGCCTATCGTGACATCAGATCCTATGGACTATGGGAATCACTATACCGAGAAGCGAGAGAGCTAGGAGTTATCTTCCTTAGGTATACAGACACAAACAAACCTGTCGTCAATTCCAACCTAACTGTTGAGCTCTGGGAACCATTGTTGGGAGTGCGGTTGCAGATTAAACCCGACCTTGTGGTGTTAAGTAGTACAATAACACCGCCAGCCGACGCCGAAAGTCTCAGCAAGATGTTTAAGGTTCCCCTCGACGCGAATGGCTTCTTCTTGGAAGCCCATGTGAAGCTTCGACCTGTGGATTTCGCCACTGAGGGTGTCTTCGTCTGTGGAACAGCTCACTCTCCGAAGATGATAGATGAGAGCATAGCACAGGCCAGCGCCTGCGCATCTCGTGCTTGTACGATTTTGTCTAAAGACCACATTGAATCTGAGGGTGCAATAAGCAAGGTTGACGATGAAAAATGTAAAGGGTGTGGTTTGTGTGTTGAAGCCTGCCCATTCAAGGCGATAGAATTGACACCACAGGATGTAACCCTAGAAACTGTCATGTTTCAAACGAGAAAGGCTACCATCAACCCGGTGACCTGCAAGGGTTGTGGGTGCTGTGCGGTTGCCTGTCCTGTTGGAGCAATAGTGCCTGAACACTTTACTCGAGAACAGATTGAAGCAGAGCTGTTGGAGGCCATTGCAGAAACATAGAGGGTACACAATGGTCAGAAAATCACTTGAAACCGGAAAGACTACTCCAACAATCCACAGTGTTGAGAGCCACAATTTTGAGAACCTCAATCTCTGCTATCAGTGTGGGACATGCAGTGGCGGATGCCCAGTTACTCGACTAGTACCAGAATTTAACATACGAAGAATCGTCAAGCATGCAAAGGACGACAAAATTGACGTCAATGACAGATTCCTTTGGTATTGCTCTACATGTTTCATCTGCTATGAACGTTGCCCGCAAGGAGTGAAACCGATTGATGTCATCCACCAAATAACTAACTCGTTGTCTCGAGATGGATTCGCCCCTGCCTCCTTGAAGGAAGGGAACAAGAAAATCTTGGAAGTTGGGAGGAGTAGCGAATTGACGAAATTTTCGGAGCAGAAGCGGAAGAATCTCAACTTGCCTGAATTGAAGACTGATGTTTCCAAACACTTCAGAGAAATCGCAACTCTAACAGGATTGACGGAGATGGTCAAATGAAATATGCATTCTTCCTTGGGTGCAACGTTCCAACGCAAGTGTACAACTACGAAGCTTCTGTCCGGAAGATTGCATCTGCCTTCAACACAACTCTAGTCGACATTCCCGACTTCGGCTGCTGTGGTGAACTCACAGAAGCCATGGATCATCACACGTCGATGGTCTTCTCAGCGCGAAACATAGCCCTCGCAGAAGAAAAGGGGCTTGATATCTTGACCTTGTGCAATGGCTGTTATGCTGCACTGAACAAGACGATCTTCGCCCTCCAGGATACTGCGATGAGAGAGCAGGTGAACAGAACGCTGGAGAAGATCGGCTTAACCTACAGAGGAGAATCCAAAGTTCTCCATTTTCATCAGCTCATGTACGATGTCATTGGCGTGTCTAGGATAAAGGAAGAAATTTCAGTAAACATGAACAACATAGTGGTTTCCTGTCACAATGGCTGTCACATCCTAAGACCAAGCGACATTCTGAAGTTTGACAACTTTGAGAATCCGCGAAAACTGGAGGAATTGGTGTCCTCTACTGGAGCTCGAATTATCAAAACGGATGGAATTGAACAGTGCTGTGGATCATTTCTCTCACTCCATAGTTCAGAGATCGCTCAATCTTTCGCCATTGAATCTATAGAAAGAAAAGCCTACTCTCCGGAAACTGAGAGCTATGTGGATGCTATAGTAGTCGGGTGTCCATTTTGCTTCAAGCAATTTGATATGACCCAGTTAATAGCCAAGAAGAAATTCAGCAAAGAGATGAACATCCCAATCCTCTTCTTCGCGGAACTTCTCGGGCTGGCTCTAGGATTCAATCCGAAGGATCTCGGACTCGACGTAATCCATAAGATTCGAACAGAAGCGTTCTTGAACAAAGCAGGGGTAGCCAATGGTTAGTGTTCTCGTAGTTGGTGGCGGAGTCACTGGGATTCAGTGCTCACTGAGTCTTGCTCGAATGGGTCACCAAGTCTGCTTGGTCGAGAAAGAAAAAGAACTGGGCGGCAATCTGAGAAACCTGCATACAATTTACCCTACGAACGAGGATGCTTCTCAATTTCTACTGTCTCTCACGGAAGAAGTTAGGAAACATGAAAAGATATCTATCATGACACAGTCCAAACTCATCGACATCAAGGAAGAAAGCCAAGGCTTCAAAGCGAAGCTGATGGTTGCAGGTAAGTCAAAGTCTATAACTATAGATGCCGTGGCTCTCGCAACAGGCTTCACTCCATATAATCCAGCGACAATGAGTGAGTACAAATATGGAAAGCTCGACGATGTAGTGACTTCAATCGATCTGGAGCGGATGCTGAAGAACGACGATCTGTCACGGCCATCTGACTCTGAGAAACCTAGTTCTATCGCATTCATACAATGCGTCGGATTCAGAGATTCAAGAGCTTACGAATACTGTTCTTCTTTCTGCTGTACTCTCGCCATAAAAAACGCGGTTTTGCTGAAGAACGCTTATCCTGAGACCCAAGTGACAGTTTTCTACATGGACATCAGAACACCCTATCTCTATGAAGAGCTGTATGAGCAAGCCAGAAATATTGGCGTGAGATTCGTGAGAGCACGACCTGCAGAGATCACTGAGAGAAACAAGAAACTGGTCTTGAGCATTGAAAACACTTTGACAAGTGAAATCCAACATGTGGAATCAGACCTAGTGGTACTTTCAGTTGGTGGAACTCCTCCTCCTGAGACAGACGCCCTGAGTCACATGTTTAATATCACACTCGATGAATGCGGCTTCTTCAAAGTGCAAAGACCTCCCTCAGAAACGAGCTGCAAACGAATTTTCGTGGCAGGAAGTGCCTGTGGGCCAAAAGATATCTCATATTCACTAGCCCAAGCTGGGGCTACAGCCTCTCAAATAAACACGTTGGTGAAGGAGTGAAAATGACGCTTGTAAATGAATGTTTTCAATGTGGTCTGTGCACCAGCATCTGCCCAAAAAGACGAGTTTCCAAGTATTCGCCAAGACTCAAGATCACCAAGTTCCAGCAAACCAACCAACGACAGGTTTCCTGGAAATGCCTGACGTGCGGGCTTTGTTCTCAGTATTGTCCCCAAGATGTCAACTACCTGAACTTTGTGCAGAATCTGAGAGAGCAGGAAGCTAATGAAGACGCAATTGCTCACAAGTCGGTCTTCTCACTGACTTCGCAAATAATGTCTGCAAGTGAGAACACCAACGGAGTTCCCATGAAATTCGAAGGGGAATTGAATAGAGAGAGTGACATCGCGTATTTCCCTGGATGCATCGATCTCCTTGACTGCTTTCTGGATGTGGGTACAAACTTCCATGAGATTGGTGAGGCTAGCATTCGACTGCTGAATGAAATTGGCGTAAAGCCACGTGTTCTATCTCTCAAGTGCTGTGGACACGATGCATTATGGCAGGGTGACAATGTAACGTTTGATGCCTTGCGAAGACAGAATGAAACGCAGATTAGAGAAAGCGGAATCAAAACTCTTGTTACATCATGCGCAGAGTGCGCACGAACGTTCTCTATGAACTATAAGCTTCCAGTGGAGACTTTACACATATCTCAATTGCTTGCTGCAAACATCGAAAAACTTGGATTCAAAATGCGGGAAGGCGCAGCAACCTACCATGATCCTTGTAGACTTGGCCGACATATGGGAATATACGAAGCTCCTCGAGAGGTTCTCTCAGCTGTAAAGAACCTCACATTCAAGGAGCTCGAGGAGAATAGGGAGGATGCTCAATGCTGTGGAGTGTCCGCATGGCTCTCATGTGGTCCTGAAGCGAAGTATCTACTCATGGAAAAGCTTGAAGCTGCAGCATCTGTTGGTGCGGAAACACTGATCACAGCGTGTCCTAAATGCCTAGCTCACTTGAGCTGCGTGAAAAATGAGAAGCCTCCTGCTCAAGCGTTCACGGTCGACGTTGAGGATCTGACAGTGTTCCTAGCACGATTAATCAATAAATGAAAGTGACTGATAGTGACTGAGAGTGAAAGCGGATTCAAACCTCGAATTGTGGCGTTTGCCTGCAATTGGTGTTCCTATGCCGGAGCTGATCTTGCAGGGGTTAGCAGAATTCAGTACCCTTCAACTGTGAGAATAATCAGAGTCATGTGTTCAAGTAGAGTAGACCCAGCTTTCGTTTTGAAAGCGTTTCTCAAGGGGGCTGATGGTGTTCTGATTGCTGGATGCCATCTCGGTGACTGTCATTACATTGAAGGCAACTACAAGACTGAAAAGAGGATCGAGCAAACGTTGAAAGCCTTAGACTATATTGGGGTAACCCCGCAAAGGCTGCGACTCGAATGGATTTCAGCTTCTGAAGGGCCAAAATTCGCTAATGTTATTCGTGATTTCACTGAGGACTTGAAGAAGTTAGGTCCCAATCCCTTGGACATAGCAAAGGGGAATGGAGTCGATGCTAGTGGCTAAAGCACTGGTAGTAGGCTCGGGGGTTTCAGGGCTTCAAGCTTCGCTTGATTTGGCAAGTTTTGGTCATAAGGTTCTCCTTGTAGAGCAAGAGGAGGAGATTGGAGGAAACCTTAGACATCTGAACAACCTCTACCCCAACGATCAAGAAGCCTCAGCTCTCCTAGCAGACCTCACCACTGGGATCAAAAACACTGAAAATGTGAAGATTCTGACGAAATCTACAATCATGGATATCGCAGGAGAGTTTCCTCATTTTAAACTTCAGGTGGAAACTGCAGATGAGGAGGTTGAAGCTGAGCTGAATGCTATAGTTTTGGCAACTGGTTTCCGTCCGTTTGATCCATCATCTTTGAAACAGTTCGGATATGGCAAATACAAGGAGGTGATCACCTCCTTAGAGCTCGAAGGGATGATGGCTCACGGTGACTTGATAAAGCTCTCCAGGACAGGCAAGTTGGAAGCTTTGTCGCTAATCCAATGTATAGGATCAAGGAACGTGAATACAAACACCTATTGCTCCTCATATTGTTGCATGAACACAATCAAACTAGCCTCTGAGATCAAGCAAATCATCCCAACTATCGAGGTAACTGTGCTTTACATGGACCTCAGGACTCCATATGATGGCGAACTCTCTTATAGGAACGCAAGGCGACTTGGCGTTCGCTTTCTCCGAGGAAATCCCGCCAGACTCAAGAAGATCGGAGAGCGACTGGTGATTCAAGTAGAAGACACACTTGAAAACGATCTAGTTTCAGTGGAGGCAGACCTCGTTGTTCTCGCCACAGGAGCTGTACCTGATGTGAGTAACACTTTCTTCAAGGAAAAACTTGGCATTTCAACATCTGCATCAGGCTTCATCGAAGTCGTAGACACACCTGTCAAGACCAACATTAAAGGCGTATTCGCAGCAGGAGCAGCTACAGGACCCAAAGACATCGCATATTCAATGGCTCAAGGAAGCTGTGCAGCAGCTGAAGTCGACATCGCATTGAAATCAATAGAAACACAATGATGCATTCGCTCCACGCTTTTCAACCGTGAACGATCTCATATGGATAACCAATATTTCGCGCGCTCGCTAATAGATGCTTTTCCTTCACTCGATTGGTAAGCGCAAGTATGTCTCAGAGTGCGCAGAAAAAACGCCCTCTAGTGCTTGGAAGGCACCTTTGCTTTCTGTGGATATCTATCAACTGTGGCCCGAAGAATATTCTGCGGCGTTTCCATGTGACGTAGTCTAATCTCTAGCGATGGTTTTCGATGTTACCAAGGTGAACGTATCGTGAACGCCTGGAGTTTTTCGTACAACATTGAAAAGAAACTCATCGAGATCTTCCATAGTTGGGAACTTTGCCTCTATGCAAAAATCATGAACTCCATAGGTCAGACTGACTCGCGTGACCTGTCCTGCATTGCCCAATGTATTGAGAACACTCAATTCCTTCCCTGTCTCTACTTTTCCAAGAATATAAACAAACACCATTTCTAGTCACCCATCAATTTCGAGAGTCTCAAGCGGTTTGCATTCATGGTACTCAATTCGTTCTCGTTCACAGATCTCAATGATCTTCGCATAGATCATTGAATCCATCTCTGAGATCGGATTATTGGCAGGTCCTTCAATCTCAATGGTAACTCCTGTGGGGAAATATCCGCAGCAGGCCACAGCATCCTTGTAGACATTTATCTTCAATTCACTCGGGACTTGCTTCTCCTTTAGGTATGCTTGGATCTCATCGACAAATCTGTTGAGATCTTCATTCTTCACTTCAACTAGATGGCATTCTCGTCGACTGATAAGAGCCATAGTTCGCCACTCCACTTGCAAGACTTTACCGGAACTCGTTTATATGTCTTATATCTCTGAGAAGAAACATCTTAAAAGTCACCATAAGCAAGAGATTCAGCTATAGTCCAGATCGCCTCCTTGCTACCCAAGCGGGGACATTGCTGATGAGTCCCTGCTTATTGATCCAAAGTTCAGCACACCCCTGCAATACGATGTTATTTATGAAAAAAATGAAAAATAAGATAACGTTTTTTAGTGGGGAAGAAAATTCTAACTCTCGTGAGCTAAGCTCATGACAAGACGCGTCAACAAGGATGTTTATGAGCAAATGGTAGAAGAACCTCGTGTTGGCGTCTTCATCTGTCACTGTGGAGGAAACATCAGCGACACTGTGGACGTCTCTAAGGTAAAAGATATCATAACCTCTCTTACGAATGTGAAAGATGCAAACACGTTTGAATACTTGTGTAGCAACCCAGGACAAGAGATGATCAAGAAGGCGATAAAGGAGCATAAGCTAAATCGAATCATCGTTGCCTCCTGCTCACCCAGGATGCACTTGGATACCTTTAGACAAGCAGTGAAATCTGCTGGACTGAATCCCTACCTTCTTGAAATGGTGAACATCAGAGAACATTGCAGCTGGGTACATGATGATAGCGAAAAAGCCACAACCAAGGCTACAGCACTACTCAAAGGTGCTGTTGGTCGAGCGAAGTATCTTGAACCCCTCAATCCTGGAACAGTCAAAGTGACAAAGAGAGTTCTTGTGATTGGTGGAGGCATTGCAGGAACCTATGCTTCTCTCGAATTGGCGGACAATGGATATGAAGTTTACATGGTTGAGCGGAACACAAGCATTGGCGGTCATATGGCGCAACTCAGCAAGACTTTTCCAACCTTCGATTGTTCCGCATGCATACTCACTCCAAAGATGGTGTCAGTCTCACAGCATCCAAATGTGAGAATCTTGACTAACGCTGAACCAGTTGCTGTCGAAGGCTCTCCTGGTAATTACAAAGTGAAGATTCGAATCCGACCTAGATACGTGAATATTGAGAAGTGTACCGCTTGTGGAGAATGTGCGACCAAGTGTCCTGTCAAGAAGTCGAGTAAGTTTGAAGAGAACCTGGTGCAGGAGAAAGCCATCTACATTCCCTTCAAACAGGCGATCCCAAATGCCTACACCATCGACAAAGACAACTGTCTCTTTCTCACCCGTGGCGTCTGTCGAATCTGCGAGAAATTCTGCAAAGGTGGCGCCATTGACTTTGAACAGAAGGAGGAAACTATAGATCTAAATGTAGGCACAATCATTGTGTCCACTGGATACAATTTACTGGATCCTCAGCTAGTAAGTCAGTACAGCTTTGGGCTGCATCCAGATATCGTCACCAGTCTCCAGTTTGAACGGCTCATGCTACAAGGACTCCACAAACCCTCTAATGGTGCAGTACCTCAAAAAGTCGCATTCATTCTTTGTGCTGGAAGTCGATCAACTACTGACAATGGAGTGGGCTATTGCTGCAAAATCGGCTGCATGAATGCGATAAAACACGCTCTTCTCATAGACAAATCAGTACCTGGAGCAGATGTTTGGATCTTCTACACTGACATGCGAGCACATGGAAAAGGCTATGAAGAGTTCTATGCCAAAGCCAGAGATCATAATGTAACATTCATCAGAGGTCGCGCAGCTGAAGTTATTCCTAACGGTGAGTCCCTCATCGTAAAGGCAGAAGACACCATTTTGGGAAGACAGATTGAAGAGAACTTCGATCTCGTTGTCCTAAGTCCAGCGTTGATTCCAAATCATGGAACTCGGGAGCTAAGTGAGATGCTCGGAATCGACTTGGGACCTGATAACTTCTTCCTCGAGATCCATCACAAACTTCGAGGAGTTGAAACCAAACGGGAAGGCATCTACATCACAGGGTGTGCGCAAGGTCCTAAAGACATACGAGAGACTACGATGGAATCCTTGGCCACAGCATCAAAGGTGGCGACATTTCTAGGGAAAGGCGAGACCCTGGTTTCACCAGAAGTTGCCTACGTTATACCTGGAAAGTGTAACTTGTGCGGGATCTGCATCGACAGTTGTCCAACAAAGGCAATCAAAAAGGGAGATCAAGAGATACAGGTAGATCCCATTTCCTGCATCGGATGCGGGCTATGCCTCCCATTGTGCCCCGAAAAAGCACTTGACCTGAAGAATTGCACGGAAGAGCAGCTAATCGCTCAAATACGTGAAGTGAGTGCAGAAGGAGAAACACCACCAAAGATCATAGCTTTTCTAGAGAAGAAGACAGCCTACGGATCAGCTGACCTTGGTGGACAAAGCCGACGGAGTTACCCACCTGAAGTGAGAATCATCGGGGTACCAAGTACAGGGCGGTTGGGTACAAAACACCTGCTCCACGCATTTTCTGCGGGCGCGGATGGTGTGCTATTGGTGGAAGGAGATGATAGCGTTCTAACAGAAGAACAGTTGAGAGAACGCGTCATCAAAATGAAGAAAGACTTAGCCTCCCTCGGAATCAAATCCCTCAGAATTCAATCAATCTCCACTACTCTTCCCCAATATGAGAAAATCATGAGTCTCTTTGACTCCTTTGTCGACAGAATATCGAAGATCGGTCCATTAGAACAAAGCAAACGTGAAGAGATTGAAAAGATCCTGGAAAAAAAAACTAATCCAGTGAATCTGATTGAGGTGACACGTCGATGAAACTCGTTGCTTCACTAAGCTCATCAACAACAAGGACTGATTTTGTGAAAGAAGTCATGAAACTGCCTGGAGGAGACAAAATCCTAGATTGCATCCAATGTGGTCTATGCGCTGGTTCATGTCCTACTCGATTCTCAATGGACTATTCACCTGTTCAACTCATCAAGATGATCCAACTGGGCATGCGGGAGGATGTCCTATCAAGCAAGACCATATGGGCCTGTGCAACCTGTCAGACCTGTGCGACTCGATGCCCAAGAAACTTGGATCTCACTACACTCATGTTGTCATTAAGAAATCTAGCCATTAAAGAAGATCTAGCTGACAAGCGAGGAGTTAAACCCAAGTTTCACAAAGCATTCTTCGACATTGTCCGGAAGTCTGGTCGACTCCACGAACCAACACTGCAGGTCCGCATTATCAAAAAATCTGATCCGAAAGCACTCGCTCGCGCTGCGAAGCTGGGACTACGGCTTGCCCGAAAAGGGAAAATCCGCCTTAGACGTGAGAAGATTGAACACACAACGGATTTGTCAAAGATGTTTGAAGTGACAAATGAAGGTGATACTGAATGAAGAAGCTGGCATTTTACCCTGGATGTGCTGTCCATTCCTCTTCCAAAGAATATGAAGTGTCTGCAAAAGCAGTGAGTGAAGTGCTTGGAATCGAACTGGTGGAGATTGAAGATTGGAACTGCTGTGGAGCAATCGACGCTGTCTATTCCTATAAACCCCTCTACTCTGCAGCTCTAGCTGCCAGAAACCTGGCTCTAGCTGAAAAAATGGAGACCGACGTCACCGTCCTGTGCAGTGCATGCTACTACACGTTATCACGAGTCAACATGCTTCTTCAAGAGGATGCAACCGCCAAAAGCAAAGTTGACAAAGCTCTAAACAGCGCTGGCTTAACTTACAACGGAACAGTGAAGATTCGACATTTTCTCGAAGTTCTCCTCTCGGACGTGGGTCTAGATACGATCCGGAGAGCAGTGAAAAGACCCTTAACCAGTTTCAACGTGGCATCCTACTATGGGTGCCTTCTCGTCAGGCCTCCCAAAATAGCTGCCTTTGATGATCCTGACCATCCTACTCGTCTGGACGATCTTGTTGAAGCTCTCGGAGCTTCCAAAGTTGAATACTACAGTAAAACTCGGTGTTGTGGCGCCTCTCTAGGAGTGACAAATGAAGACGTGATGCTTGAGCTGTCCAAGAACATCTTGCTTGATGCAAAAAATGCTGGAGCTAATTGTATCACTACTGCGTGCCCACTATGTCACTTCAACCTAGACGCGAAGCAAGTTGACATTGAAGCGAAGTTCAACGTGAATATCAATCTACCAGTCTTTCATTTTACACAACTCGCTGGACTGGCGTTTGGATTGTCTCCTGAAGTGCTAGGTCTGAAAAAGAACTGTGTCTCGCCTCAAGAGATCACTTCTCTCATGATAGATGCAGTGATGTAGATGGGAGACGAGAGGCTTTCTTTTCATGCGTTGACCAGGGACGTCATTGAAAAGGGAATCTGCGCTGAGTGCTATGGATGTGTCAGCTTCTGTACCGCAAATGAGCTGAATGTGCTTTCAATCAAAGAGGACAAGCCAGCATACTCCGATGAGACGAGTTGTCTTGATGATGGAATCTGCTACCTGATCTGCCCCCGAACAGGTGAACTGGACAAGGCACTCACCATTAAGTACAGAAAGCGTGATTCGATCGGATCCTACGTAGCTGCGCGAAGTCTGCGAACGACCGATCCTGAAATCTCTCAGGTGTGCTGTGATGGCGGTGTCGTCACCAGTCTTCTAGCCTTCCTCTTGGACACACGGAAAATCGGTGGAGCTGTCCTCTCTCGGCGAGAAAGTCTGTGGAATAACGAACCCATGATAGCCACAAAACCTGACGAACTTCTCGAATGCGCTGGATCAAGCTTGACGCAATCAAGAAGCATCAGTGATTTGGGGAATCTAACTACCTATTCTTCGATTTTCAGTGCATTAACACGCTCGAGTCTGCATGATCTCATGAGACTCGCAGTTGTGGGAACTCCATGCCAAATAACTACAATTCGAAAAATGCAGCTGCTCCACATCGTTCCAAGCCATCTCGTGAATCTCACTGTGGGCTTATTCTGTTTTGAGAACTTCCTCATGAATGAGGATGGACAGAAGCATTTGGAGACGAAGATTGGGGCCTCTTTGGATCAGATCGAGAAGATCAACTTGAAGGATGAATTCATTGCGCGACTCCAAGATGGAAGAGTTCAACGTCTCGATCTTGATGAGCTTGGTCCTATCGTGAGACCAGGCTGTCTTGCTTGTACGGATTTCACGAATTACCTTGCGGATATCTCTGTAGGCGGTCTCGGTTCACCAGATGGTTACACCACAACTCTTGTTCGCACCATTGAGGCTCAGAGATTGGTGAATCAAGCTATCGCTCAAGGGTACTTGACTGAAACTAGCTCCAAGAACATGATCGAAGACATTACGAAGATGGCTGAAAGAAAGAAGCGCCGCGGTATGCGTATTCTCAGCGAACGAGTGCTCTCCTCAGCGTGAGGGCAAGAGCAATTTTGATGATAATTATCAAAATAAATATAAATATGATTGCTTAACACGATACTTTAGGTTGGTTCTGATTTATGGAACTAATAAGCTATAGATCATGCTACATGCTTGGCGTAGACGATAAAGCCTTGGATAGTTTCATCGACGAAATCAAATCTTTTCTCCATGCAGTTAACGTGCCTGAAGACTATCGGGTCAACGTGTACAAAGATGAGGTCACCTGTTGTGGCCATTATCCAATCGGAGTGGCCATCGAAATCGAAGGACCGAAAGGACAACAGATCAAAGCGATCGATGAAAAGGTTCTGGAAAAGGTGCATGAAATTTGTGGAAGGGAACATATTGTACAACACGAGTGCTCACCCGCTGAGCTGCTCCAGAACATCAATGGAAAGATCTTCGCCCAAGGCTAAATCTTAACCGTATTGCATGATGCATAATCTAACCGGACTATACTATCGGAGTCCCAATAATATTACTAATTTCTGTTTACGGCAAATCGCCACCTGGTCTCACTCGCTGTAACGGACATAGTCGAATCCGGCTTCTATGAGTTTACCTTCTTGCGCGCGCACATTTACCTGAATTGAGAGCTTCGCCTGATTACGACAGCTTGCAGCCACCTGAGATCTCTTTTGCCTAGGACTGGATGTTTGAGAGCGAAACTCTAGCAACTTCCAAGGCAAGTGTCTATCATTAGCGAAGTCTTCGCGCTTGGATGGCTAGGAAAGCGACGGACGCAACTAGTGCTATGAGACTCACGCCCATGGGAGTGAAGAGAAAGTTAATGGAGGTTTGTCCATGATCAGATTCCGTTATGAGAAACTCAAAGTGAAACGCAGCGGTTCGAGCTGGATGATCCTCTGGGGTGAGTAGAGGATATCGATAAATACTGCTAGAAGTTCCTTGCGGTGGACCATCATAAATCGTCGGATAGATGTCGATTGTGTGGATCCCAGGTCTACCAACCGCATCGACGTATAATGTCACATTGCCCAGAGTGAAGAATCCACAGGCATAACCTACGAAAGAGTTGTCGTAAACAATGGTTGCAGTATTTGTGACAAAAGTCCATCCTACCCCTGTCATCTTAACTTCCACAACTGTTCCTGACGGACCTTTAGTTTGATTCAAGAAAGCACTTCTAATGATGTAGAGTGTGGCGTTCTGTACAGCTTGCACACTCTCAGACGATGCTGTGATCTCGTGGATACCTTCCAAGTCATGGAGGACTTTGATCTCTGTAGCGAACGATCCTTGCGTGTCTGTGGTCACGGTCTTCAGGCTTCGAACCAAGTCGGTCCAACCTACCAGATAGCTTCCTTCCTTTGACAGCCAAGTGAGCTCGAGCTCTATGTTTGATGGAAATCCTGCACCGGAGATTGTGACATTCTCTCCAACTTTTGCCACTTGTGGCTCAACAGTCAATGTTGGTATACTTTCATTGGAAGGTGAATCGACACCTCCATCAGGTAATATGATAGTTGGACTGATTTCAGAAGATTGAGGCTTCAGTCCAGCTAGAGGAGATGTTGTACTTGTGTACGCGAGCACGGCTCCAGATAGCAGTGTTGAGATGACCGCCATTGAGATGAGTGCCCAGAGCCGTCTTGTTCTTCCTGCAGGTCCCGATCCATGGGAGACGGATGCAGCGATCATTGCGACTGTGATGAGCCCCAGCCCACCCAATGAGATCAACCCTATCGCGTTGGTAGTCGTGTCCCAGTCGGGAGGAGTCACATTAAATTCAGCATGGAATGGAACATATGGCGGGAAGTAATACTCTGGTTTTGGAGGAGCTTCATGGATATTCAGATATGCAGGGCCTGGGTACCCTTCATAGATATCAATGTAATGTGTCCCTACATCTCCTGTGGCATAAATCGTAAAGGTTGCGTTTCCCTGTGTGGTTATCGCTGTGGCATACCCGACATACTTATTGTCCCAGAGAACGTGCCAGTTGGTGGTGTACATTCTATTACCCAAACCGGAGCCTTGAATGGTTATGGGAGTCCCTGGTGGACCGGAAGTCGTGGAGATTTGGAAGGAGGGAATGACAGTAAACACTGCCTGTCCCATGTTCGCTTTACTGATTTCCTCGATCGCAGTGATATAATGTCGTCCTCCATAATCGTAGGGTACCTTTATTCTAAGGTTGAAAGAGCCTGAAGCGTTTGACGTGACTGTTGCAATAAGATACTCTTTCAGCGAAAAGGCTGATCCTAGAAAATCATGGCCATCAACGATCCAGCTGCCTTCGAATCCTTCCCAGTATAATTCGAAAGCTGAGTTTGGAGGAAAGTCGTGACCGACGATGTTGATTTCAGTTCCGACAGGTCCCAGCTCAGGAAGAATCTCGAGGAAACTTGTGGGTTGAGCACTAACTTGGGACAATTGAACTCTTAGGAGAGCTATCGTAATAATCGCGAGCATTAGCAGGATCCCATGGTGTTTCATTCAGATACAGTCCTTGAACCTTTGTTACTCTCGAAGCTTGTAGAGAGTTTCTTACTAATTTTGTTGATTGTGGGATAACAGTTGTATAAGCGATTCATCCGAAAGTTAAAGAGAAAAAGTATGGAGTGGGTAAGCAATCGGATCTATTTCCTTCGAGCCAACAGTGTTGCAACGACAGCTATGACAGTGACGAGTGAGAGTCCACCGATGGCTAAGTAAACTGATGTGGGAATGATTTCAACAGTAACTTCAACTGGAACCTCAAGTGTCTTTTCGACGATTTCTGGAATGGGCAATAGATGAACTTTGGTGTTTCCGATGTTGGGCGCATTTGCGCCGTCACGTGCATCAATGACAAGAATGTAGTTTTCGACTGGCTCTGATCCTGTAATACTGTATGTTGCGCTCCAGTTTCCTGATTGTGAGTTATAGTTCAGTGGAATTGTGGCGATTAGTTGTCCCGGATTCTCAGATATGTCAGTGCCACCAAAGGTCTTGGATGTTTCATTGTAGAAGCCCCATCCCAATTTAGCTGTGACATCGCCATTTCGCGTTGTGTTGAGTAGACCCAAGTATTCAGAGTGGCTTTCTCTGCCTAGTGGTCCGAGTGGATGTCTATACTCTACCCGGACTTCCACTGCCAGTTCTTGATATTGAGTGAGATTGTTCGTCGCGAGTTTTCCCGTCGCTTTATCGTATACATCTGCTGAGATTGTCAGTGGAGCTGGAGTTATTTCATAAGCCATCCTCAGAACAAACTGTGGGAAGGTTACGGGTTGATAGCCTAGTTGATAGCTTACAACGCGGCCGTAGTTTCCTTTGCCATCATTTGCTTCAGCAGTTATATTCCAGTATCCTGTTGGAAAATTCCAATTTGGTCTAAAGCAGTTTCTCCAAGCGCCTTCTGGAGGCAGATAGGATGCGAATCTGGTGAGGATTACGCCAGGAGGCATCTGATCCTGGTTTTCAGCAGGCGAAGGCAGTTCGTACGTGCCGAGAGTGTTCGGGGGCATCGTGAACGTCACTGTCGCGTTTGGGCTGTTGCTGATCGTCATGTACCCGCCTGTGGATGCATATTTGACATGCATTCGTGGCACAATGCTTGTGCCTCTGTAAAATTGGGTTGTAATGGGGCACACGTTATCAGTGGTTCCAGAATCTGCGACTGATAGATCGATGTTCAGCTGGTCGGTTGCGAAGAAAGTGGTTGAGGCAAGCTCTGCAGTATTGTTCGCCAGTGTCACGTACACACGGTACGTTCCTGTTTGATCGATTTGACTAAGGTAGTCGATGGTTGAGTTTCCATAAGTTTGATTGATGCTGCCTGGTGACGAGAACGTATAGTTCAGTTGGGATTCAGTGGATCCATCAGGTTTCACAACTGTGACTGTGAACGTATCTGTAGCATCAGAGTTGACGCCTATTGACACTAGCATGCCAAGGTTGACGAAGGAAGGATCCGCTGTGACTGCAATTGTCTGTTGGGCCTTTCCTTGTTGTATAGAAAGAGGAAGGAGTAGAATGAAAGCTAGAAGAAGAACAGCTGTAAAAGACCATGATTTCATGTGTTTCAGTGAATAATTGTATGTTCTAATCTTCATTCGTTAATCATCTTCTGATTTTTCAATGGAGAAACAGCAGCAAACTGCCTAATATTCGTATATCCATATTTGGGTATAGTAACAATGTACATATAGTAGTCAGCTGGGCACAAGAGTCAAGAGACTGCGATTGAATTAGAATTGCCAAAAAAAAGGCGAGGTTGATGAATCTGCAAAGTCACTGTACGTATTTACGCTCTCTGAGTGACGCCGAAGACTGAAAGATGCTCAGTCACTCCGTAGACAGTGATAAGATCACCTTCTACGAACACCCACGATTCCAACTGATCCCACACAGATGTTAATCCAATATTGTGACTCGCGATAGCCACATCTTCATTGTTGACGACGCCATCTCCATTCAAGTCAAGGTTTGAATAAGCTGGATCCTGAGGATTAGCATTCGCGATAATGGATATGTCGACATCGTCCACGATTCCATCAAGGTTCACATCCCCGAGCATCACTTCTGTTCTCCACAGAGTCAAATTATAGGGATCCATACCTTCCGGTAGATCAGTCAAGGCAAGCATCAAGTAGATGGTAATGTTGTTGGCAAATGTGGCTGTTGTCTGGATGTCCCAAGAAACACCGATCTGAGCTGTCTGTTGTAAGGCAGTAGTATATGCATAAGCGAAGCCTTCCGACAAAACAGCGTCAAAGATAAGGCCTACCTCAGGATCCGGATAGGTGCCGATCAGTGTTCCAGTTTCAACATCATCAACCCCTCCATTCTCAATGAAAACGACGGTGATAGCATCTTTCACGACGACATTCACGAGGCTAAATCCATCTTCATCGACAATAACAATGGGATTGCCATCAATCAGAACCGCATCAATGTGCCAGCCAAGATCTGGCGTGAAAGTCACAGATTCCAAACCACCAAACACTGCATAGGTATCTGAGGTGACAACTTGAGTTCTCCCTGATTTCCAAGACAACCCAACATGACCACCACCAAAGACGAACACAGTTGGATCCTTGACGGGTGAAGCAAAAGCGAGGAGAGCTGCGCCTGTCACAACATGTAATGACATCAACATCAGCAACGCACTAGCAACCGATCTCTTTGCAACCATTTTCTCAATTCCAAATCTTTGGTTTTAGCAGAAAACAGTTGCACTACAACTAATAAAGTACTCAGGAATAATCACTATAGTACTAAAATACACACTTAGAACAACGCTGAAGCGGAGATATCACCCGCGCGCGCAAATTGTATCTTGCCTTGTGACGAAATGCCCGATGTACGTGTTTGAATAGAGACATCCCAAAACTTTAAGAATCGAATTGCCCAAGCACTCATTTGGGTGAGATAAACGGAAGCCAAGAAATGTATTCAGGGAATGGACTTCATGAAGGATTGGAATGCGTGGAGAGCGACGATTCGGGATGCGATTGCCCAAGCTCGGAAACTGGGGTTGTCTGATAAACGAATACAAGATTTGTCTGAGAGGTTCATTAATTTCCTAGCTGAGAAGGTCTGTCCAGCTACTCCAGAAGAAGAGTTGCTCAAGGAAATGTGGAACACAGCCGCTCCTGATGAGCGAAAGGCTCTAGTTGCAATCCTGTTCAAGATGATGGAAAAATAGTTCACTAGGCTTTCATTGCGATTCCGTCTGCTCTTGCTGCAGCCTGCGAAGAGTTTTCCTATGCCTTTTCTTGCATGCAAAATATATTAAAGGCAATACGCTCGACAAACAAGCTACATGCGAGGTTTTAACAATGTCGACGATCAAAGAGCACAATCAACCTCTGCAGACTTCTAGCTATCGCTGGATTGTGCTGTTTGTCTCATTCTTCACTTTCGTCGTCTTCGCCTATATCTTTCAGCTCATACCTCCCTTATTGGGTATTATCCAGGCTGACTTTCATGTTGGAGATGCCGAAGCTGGGCTGCTGATGTCCATGGTAGTGATCCCCGGCATATTCCTCGCACTGCCTGCAGGATTTGTCATAAACAAGTATGGATTTCGTTCAGTTGGCTTCCTATCGATCATGCTAGTTGCAGCTGGGAGCATAACAATGGCGCTAGCAGCGACATTTCCTATCGCTCTACTAGGTAGATTCATTCTAGGCGTGGGTGGCGTCTTCATAGTCGTAGGTACACCGACCGTTATTCCACAATGGTTTATCCGCAAGAACCTCAGCAAAGCTATGGGAATCTACGCAGCAAACATGCCTGTGGCAACAATTCTCGCTTTTTCAACAGCAAACCTTCTGGAGCAGAGTTTTGACTGGCACTTTCCCTTTTATGTCGGCACAGCAGCAGCTCTAGTGTGCGCCCTAATTTTCTTGCTGGTTACCAAAGAAGGATCTTTAGCTGGGGAACACACACCGGTCGACATGAAAGAGATTAAACAGGCATTGAGAACTGTCGAAGTCTGGAAGGCGAGTTTGGCATGGGTCTTTTTCAACACAACAGCCATCGCGTTTCTATCATGGTCTCCAAAGTGGTTTAACACATTCAAAGGGATCGAGAGCTTTTACGCGAGCCTCCTAGCAAATGGATTGATGATTGCTGCTATGTTTTTTGTGCCATTGTTTGGAGCGGTTTCCAGCATAATAGGTCGACGAAAACCGATCATGATCCTAGGTTCAGTTTCGACGGGTCTAACATTAATTGCAACTGCCTACACGACTGATTTTCCCCTTGTGATGTCTGTTGCAGCTCTTGGTATCTCAGCAGCCACCGTTCCACCTCTAGTAATGGCGATTGTCGCAGAAGGTTTACCGCCACGATTATCAGGCACCGGATTCAGCGTCATTACTCTCTGCCAAAACATCGGAATCACCATATCAGCCCCACTAGCAGGTTATCTTATGCAAACGACTGATTCTCTTCCGATAACTTTCTTCGGAATCTCGCTGTTCACATATGCAAGTGCGCTAACAGCACTTACACTGAAGTCTAAATAGGTGCTCTCATCAGTAGCACCCAATAATGCGCGCTTGAGTGAAAAAGGATAGAAACTATTGGTACTCAGACATAGAGTAAACACTGGCCACTGGATTTTTTTGAACCATCACAAATATAGAATCCATCCATATAAAGGGACGTTGTTCAAAACGACTTAGCACGCGCTAGCGTATTGTGGCAAGAAAACATAATGGAAGTTACGAGTCTGAACAACCAAGTCAATAGGGCTTAAATAGGTCCAAGAACATCATTTTGTGATCATCATGAAAGAAATTACTCTTGGACCTATTGGGGTTGCAAAGAACAGTGAAAAGGAACCACGATTCGGTAGCTTTTCAAGAGTAGTTTCTGAAATAATAGTCGATGAGAAATTCACAGATGCTCTAAACGGCATCGAGGATTACTCTCATGTGAT
>JABAOC010002598.1_pt3 | contig 20645 bp, 21 predicted proteins | sample 7062161 | NCBI WGS metagenome assembly JABAOC01 (sample SAMN14538625, study PRJNA623070) | marine sediment metagenome | biome: marine biome [ENVO:00000428]; feature: marine pelagic biome [ENVO:01000023]; material: deep marine sediment [ENVO:00002113] | place: India: Gulf of Khambhat ... | reverse complement strand
AGGAACTGATCTGGCAAGACCCGGTGCCCGCAGTCGATCATGAGCTGATCGACGCGCAGGACATTGCAGACCTCAAGGGCAAGATCCTTGCCTCAGGCCTGTCGATCTCGGAACTGGTCTCGACCGCTTGGGCATCGGCATCCACGTTCCGTGGCTCCGACAAGCGGGGCGGTGCGAACGGGGCGCGCATCCGTCTTGCGCCGCAAAAGGATTGGGAAGTCAACCAGCCAGCCCAACTGAAGACTGTGCTGCAGACCCTTGAGGGAATCCAAAAGGAGTTCAACAGCGCGCAGTCAGGCGGGAAGAAGGTTTCGCTCGCTGACTTGATTGTCCTCGGTGGATGCGCAGGTGTCGAGCAAGCTGCGAAGAAAGCCGGTCAGGATATAACCGTTCCCTTCACGCCGGGACGCACGGATGCATCGCAGGAGCAAACCGACGTGGAGTCATTCGCCGTACTCGAACCGGCTGCAGACGGGTTCCGTAACTACCTCAAAACCAAATACGCCGTATCGGCAGAGGAACTGCTGGTTGATCGTGCGCAACTGCTGACGCTGACCGCTCCTGAGATGACGGTTCTCGTTGGCGGTATGCGCGTCTTGAATGCCAACTTCGGACAGTCCCAGCACGGCGTCTTCACCAAGCGTTCTTCGTGAATCTGCTCGACATGAGCACGACATGGAAGGCAACCTCGGAAGACGAAGACGTGTTCGAGGGTCGTGATCGCGCAACGGGCAAACTCAAGTGGACCGGCACCCGTGTCGACCTCATCTTCGGTTCGAACTCCCAACTCCGGGCCTTGGCGGAAGTCTACGGATGTGATGACTCCCAGGAGAAGTTCCTGCACGACTTCGTAGCGGCGTGGAACAAGGTAATGAACCTTGACCGCTTCGACCTCTCGCGTGCGAGGTAGTAAAAAGACTCAGCAGAGAATCAAAACCGAAAAAACCGTGCTGCTAAAGGAAGAACAAAAAAAATAGAATAAGTGGCTCGTTAGTACCAATAAGCTCGCACGCGCAATCAGAAAATATTGAGATTAGACTAGGGGTGAAAACTTGTCTGAATTCAAAAGTTCTTCCAGAAATTCGCAGCCACACTCAAGAACTGCTGCGCGAAGGGTCGCTTATCGAAAGGCTTCAGCAGTGCTGGGAGTTATTAGCGGTGGGTTGACTTTGGTCGCGTTACCCCACGCTTTTTTTCCTTTAATCCCAACCTTGCTCATCTCAGCAACAATAATGATTGTCGGCAGCACCTTAGTCTGGCAACGAACCACGACGCTTGGGGCATTGTTAATCCTATGCGGAGGGTCTTTTGGCGGATTTTTTGGGCTGCCTTTGGTGCTCTGGGCAGGATTGGCAACTGCCTTCGGAAGTTGGGTGTACAGCTTGCCCTTGCTGCCTTTTGGATTCCTTCCGCCAGTGGCTAGCGCCGTACTCGCATTCTTGAGTCGAGAGCCAGTCAAGACTTGAGGAACAGCGCATTTCATGGACCTTCGATTTTCATCCTTTCACGCCGGCTTGGCATCTTCACCTTTTCCAGGTATGCTCTCATTACTGGTGCGCGCGCGCACCCAGACGGTCGAAGCGGCAACCACAGACCTGAAGGATTTTTACTTGCAGTAGAAGACCGTGTCCAACCAGACTCAACAACAAAAGACGCCCACATCATCGAACCTCGCTCCAACAGTGTTGGCCTTGCTCAACATTCCCACACCAGCAAAAATGTGCGGCAAAGTTCTATTCAACCAGATTAAACCTTAATGCACGCGCGCGCCACCAAATCAAGTTTGTGGTTTGGAAAAATGGCGTGGGCAATCTTGCTTGAGGACTATGGTTGCGCTTAGGGCTTGCTACGCGTTCTGTGGGAAAAAAGCTTTATGAGATGAACACCCATTTTTACACCATCGTTTTCAATAGGGGAGGTGGTGAAGGAATTGGTGAAGTGTGCCCTGTGCGGTGCAGAAGTGACGGAGCAGCCAAAAATAACTCACGAAGGAAAATGCTCAATCTGCGGAGCGAAGCTGACTATCAAGAAGTAGAAGCCGATCGGAGCCCGCTGGCTCGATATACCCTACTTTGGCTGTGCAGTCTGGAGTGAGTGCAAAATACGAAAGCGTTTTTTGAGTGTTGTCCCTATTAGTTTTGCTTACGGTGGAGGTGAAACTGGTGTGCCTCATGTGGTGCTAAACGGAGAACTACGATTCAGGGACGTGTTCGACGGAATGAAGCCGGTGTTTAAGAGAGATGAGCCTGCTGTCCTGAGAACTTTCAAGAAGTACATTGACGATGAAGAAAAGTCGATTCTCACAGAGGCGTTAGTAATCGAGAACGGCAAAAAATTGGGTTTCCTTGTTTTACTGAGCAGTAGAGAAGATGGCTTCGTCGTTAGAATCTACCCAGGTTCAAGCGTCGAGAAAACTGATGGTGTCAAGAGAGTGCTTGCAGAGATCGCCAAGCAGTTGCTTGAATCCTTTCCAGATCTGAAGGTCGGAAAGACAAACCTTCAAGAGTTCCTGTGAGAATGAGCTCCTTTTCAAGGTGAGATTATGGTCAGACTAGACCCTCAAAAGCTGCATGTCACTTACTTACCAGGAGTCAAGCCAGAAAATCCCATTGTGCCGCGCCGGTACACGCTGACCCACTCTGACGTCACAGGGGATCTGTTTCTGACAGTAGGTCCCGACTACAATCGTGATCAGATTTCCGGATGGTCTACACGGTTTATGCGGGACGAGGTGCTTGCAGAATGGAAAACTAATCAAGATAAGCTGGAGCTCCACATCTATTGTCACGTGAGTGGAGGCCTAGTTTTCGGCAGGGCTGGTTGGCGAGACGCTATCTTTCGGAGTGAAATGCCATTGGTGTTGGAGGCTCTTCGGTATGGAGACAGAGCGCTGTTTGCCGCAAATCCCAAACTCGATCAAGCGCCCGTTTTCGTGCATTTTCAATCATCCCAGACCCGCTACAACAGAACTGAAACATGGGGCAAGTTAGCCGACCGAGCACCACATCTACATGAAGACCAACAGTGAAGGCGAATCACGCACAGGCATCCTCTGTTTACTGCTACGCGCCGCATGCGCGTCTGCACGCTCTTTCTTTAGGCAAATAGATAACAATGATCTATGAACGTGCTTGCCTAAAACATAATTGCTACTACTAGATTCATTATGCCTAGGGTTGCAGTTAGGATTGTATCCCAAATAAACATCCTTTTCAACTCTTTTGGATAGAAGCTGAGGTTAACTTTTCTTGTTGAGAAAGGATATAAAGGTCGACAAGTTCTTGTAAGAAAATCAACTATGAAATGACTTAATCCACAACTTAATGTCAACAGAAACAGGTGAGAATTGATAATCAACGCAGCAAAAGAACCTGATAAGGCAAGAAAAAGCCCCACCAATTCGTGAAGTGGTGAACGGGATTCCACCCCGAATCGACCAGTCTTGAACGCTCTCTTCAGGTGTGGAATATGATCAAAATCTGGAAGAATCGAAAACAGAAGACCAATTGAAACGGCGAGAATATCGGTCACCACGTACAACCTGGCAAATAGGAGACCCAACAAAGCGTGGAATATTATATTCATATGCCAATCCAACGCGAATTGTTATTCTTCCCATTTTTTTGCATTTTGCTCTTGCGCGCGCGCCATTCAAGAAAGAAGAATATCGAAGACGTCAAGGGTCCGAAGCGGTTGATCAGGTTTTGCTTGATAGTTCGAATTGGCGACTAAGAGGGGGACTTTCATTTCAGCTGCATGAAGACCACCGTGCGATCCTTTGTGTGGGGGAATTTCGGGCATCAGATCCCACCCACTACGAGAATTGAGCACTAAATCTCCTGAGCGAGAACTTTCAAAGATTTGCGCAATTTGAACAGGCGCATCTGGAAACTCGGTTTTGCAGGTGGCTGAAAGCCATTCCCGGTCATCCAGCCACTCTCCGTATGCAATTTTGCCCTCCTCCACTAATGCAGCGTAGCCTAATGGATCTTCCCCTCTAACAACATCGTAGGAGTAGTTGTTTCGCCCCTTTCTTTTGACGACTCCATGACCATTACAGGAGAATACATGAGATGTGGCTTTGTTCTCGGAAACAAACACCTGTTCAATTGGCAATAGTTGACTCACTAAATCTATCATGTTTACGTGCCCCTTTCGAATTCTGTAGTTCTCTAGGTCCCCCAAGCTGGGTTTTTTCGACCAATCATGTTTAATGTACTGAAATGGATATGCTATATCTTCTGCACCTTCTTTAGCGAGATAAATGTGGGCCATTCCATTGCCGCTGACAGCCACCGTTGCGTCAAACTCGCCTAAGCCTTGGAGAAACGTTACTGGAAAAGTGCGAACATCCAAGCCAACTGTAGTAAGAAATTTTGAAAGATCGAAGTGTAAACTTGTTGGTCGAAGTCCGTGATCTGAGCTGATTACAATGGAAGTTTCGTCATATAGGTCAAGATCAATGAGGGTTTTAGCGATGTGGCCAATTTGCTTATCTACATTCTTGATGGCATGGCGCGTGTTTTCAGATAATGGTCCATGCTCGTGGCTAGCTTCATCGACGCCAGGCATATACACAGCGGAAAAGACAGGTGGCTCGGACGGAATCTTCATCCATTTTACCAAAGCAGAGCATCTGTAAACTAATTCAAGGGTTCGTGCTGCGAGGGCGTCAACATGCTCCCAAGTGAACGCTCTCAAAGGGCCAAAGATTTTAGCCATGACATTGGCTAAGGGGGGATAAATGAACTTCGCTCCACGTGTAATTGGCTCAAAGATTGCAGCTGTGGTTGAATCCTTCAGCCTTTCAAAAATCGTCGGGATCTTTCCACTCATGTCTGTGTTCATGGCGAAGGCTCCAGGACCGACATAGTCACGTTCAAATTGAAGCCAAGCTAAGGGGCCATAATTCTGGTAGTTATTCCTTTTTCGGTCAAACCATCGGATCCCTGGCATGTTAAGAGGCCCAGGAAAAGCCCCAGTCAAGAAAGGAGCGTGAGCCGGTCCAGTTGTAGATGGAAAGACTGTGACTGCATCCCTCACAATGACTCCCCTCTCCACAATGTGCTTTCGAATATTTGGTAGAGATTTTTCATTCAACATTCCATAAAGAACATCAGCTCTAACACCATCAATTAGAACAAAGATAGATCGCAAATCACTCCCCAATAGACAGTCACGAAACGCAAATTTAATGTTTCGTCTTGCTAATGAGACAACGTGTAGTGTGTGCGCTCCGGCTTCGACCGCATGTGTGTGATTGATTCTTTGTCCAAAAATAGTGCGCGCGGGCATAGTAGGAATTCGCCGTGCGCGACTCAAAGGTTAAATGCGATGACGGGACACGACCTTGAAAGGAGATTCGCAAGAATGGACCAGATCCAAACCGGAGTTGAACCTACTAGTCGTCCAGCAGGCATGTGGGGTTTTACCATAATCTGGATGGGTCAACTAGTCTCCCTCTTCGGTACCGCAATGACTAATTTTGCCCTCACAATCTGGGCTTGGCAGATCACAGGCCAAGCAACTGCTCTCGCATTGGTCGCATTTTTCACGTTTGCCCCTGCTTTGCTTATCACACCTTTTGCTGGAGCACTGGTGGATCGTTGGAGTCGCAAGTTTGTGATGATGTTGAGTGACCTTGCAGCTGTGCTATCAACGGTCGTTGTACTAATTTTGTACTCGACAGGCAATTTGCAGATCTGGCATCTGTACGCAACAGGAGCCTTTTCTGGCACTTTTGGGGCATTTCAATTTCCAGCATATTCTGCTGCAGTTACAACAATGGTCTCCAAGAAGCAGTATGGTCGCGCGAGTGGAATGCTTTCTTCGGCTCAATTTGCTTCAGGCATATTTGCTCCAAGTTTGGCTGCTCTCTTTCTTGCCACCATCGGCATTGCCGGTATCTTGACTATTGACGTGGTGACTTTCTTGTTGGCCATCGTAGCACTGCTTGCGGTCAATGTGCCTCAACCAGCCGCAACATTGGAAGGGAAGAAAAGCAGGGGCAGTCTTTGGACAGAATCTGTCTATGGTTTCCGCTACATTTCCGCAAGAACCAGCCTGCTCGCGTTGCTCTTGATTTTCTTCTGTGTTAACCTCCTCGCCCCATTTGCATTTACATTGCTTGCCCCCATGGTCTTGTCTCGAACTGGAAACGATGCTACAATACTAGGCCTTGTCCAGTCGGCTATGGGAGTCAGTGGAATGGTTGGTAGCATTTTCCTAAGTGTTTGGGGCGGCCCGAAGCGAAGAATCCATGGGATTTTGCTTGGACTGCTACTTGTCACAATGGGAATGCTGTTTCTGGGTGTTGCGCAAACCCCGACTTTGTGGATTGTAGCCGCTTTTTTCACGATTTTTTCCATTCCTATAATAAACGGGTCAAGCCAGGCTATCTGGCAAAGCAAGGTTGCCCCTGACATACAGGGGCGAGTCTTCGCTGCACGAAGCATGATTGCTCAGATTGGAGCCCCCGTAGCCATGTTATTGGCAGGACCTCTGGCAGATAACGTCTTCGAACCAGCCATGATGCTAGGAGGAAGTCTAGCTGAACTGTTTGGCTGGCTGGTTGGTACAGGTCCAGGAGCCGGCATAGCATTGATGTTTGTTTTGGCCGGAGCTCTTGGAATGTTTGTCGCGCTAGGAGGCTATGCAATTCCAGTCGTAAGGAACGTCGAAGAAATCCTGCCAGACCATACTCCAGACAGCGAGCTTCCTCCAACATAATTGATGTTGCGCGTGCGGAGTTTTTGTTTGCATTTGTGTTAAACGGGTAAACAGTAATGTTTATTAAGACTCAATATTGGAGATACGTGGCGAGAACACACTGAAGAAGCTTCTCGCTGTACAGTTCGCTTCCAACAGCGAAGCTGGAGACTCGTAGAATGAAAAGAAAAACCTTCTTCATAGTAGCCTTACTGATGATGGCTGCAATCGTACCCTTGATGGTGATAAACGTTCAAGCCGTACTGAGCGCAGGTCCAGACCAAGAAGTCTACACTGACAAAACCGTCATATTCAACGGCACAACAACTGAAAACGTCACCGCAATAATTCAAGTCACTTGGGACTTCGGCGACAACACCACAGCAGTCAACGGAAGCAGTCCCGACCTACTAAACACCAACCACGTTTACGCAATGGCAGGCGTCTACAAAGCGAATCTCACAGTCATATTCGGTCCTCCCCTCAACATGACAGAGACTGCGATTGCCACCATAACTGTGACTGAGAACCAGCCGCCCATCGCAGATGCAGGACCAAACCAGATCGTTGAACAAGATTGCCTACAAGGCGCTTCCGTCACTCTGGATGGCACGGAATCAAGCGATCCTGGAGATGATCCTCTGACTTATTATTGGAACTGGACAGGCGACTCGGCTATGGGCTCCACATCCACGGCGGTTTTTCCGGTGGGAAACACTACGGTCACTCTCACTGTCTCGGATGGTCAGTACAACGCTACTGACACCGTCAACATTGAGGTTCAACAGGACACTTCAGCGCCGGTTGTTGATGCTGGTCCAGACGTGACTGTGGAGCAGGAATCACAGGCGGGAACGCAGGTTGTGCTAAACGGAACAGCCGCGGACAACGTTTCGACACGGTTTAACTTCACATGGAGCGAGAATAGCTCTGTGCTGAGCAAGGAAGCAAACGTTACAGATACGACGCTGACATTCACGTTCAACTTGGGCACGCACATTGTGACTTTGAACGCCACCGACGAAACGGGCAACCTGGGCAGCGACAACGTTACCGTAACGGTTGTAGACACTAAACCTCCTGAAGTTGATGCTGGATCGGACGTGACTGTGGAGCAGGAATCTCACGAGGGAACAGAAGTAACACTCCACGGAGCAGCTGAAGACATATGCTCGACAGAGTTCGATTTCGCTTGGAGTGAGGACGGAGCTGTTCTAGGAACGGAGCAGAATCTGACGTACATTTTCAATTTGGGCATTCACATTATTACGCTGAACGTTACGGATGTGGCTGGCAACACTGGCAGCGACAACGTCACCGTGACTGTTGTGGATACGACGCCGCCTGAGATAAGCATCACTGTCTCACCAGACACGCTATGGCCTCCGAACCACAAGTACGTGGAAGTTGAAGTCGCCGTGACAGTTTATGACACAAGCGATCCTGCGCCAACGCTCATTTTACTATCCATAACAAGCAATGAACCAGACAACGCAAAGGGCGATGGCGGCACAGTTGACGACATCGTAACCGTGAACGACTTCACCTTTAACTTGAGAGCGGAAAGAAGCGGAGGTGGCTCAAGCAGAACCTACACCATAACCTACCAAGCCACCGACTCCTCGGGAAACACTGCTCAAACAAGCATCACAGTGGAAGTGCCTCACAACAAATAAATTCCCTCTTTTTCTGTGTTTCATTCTGAAAGCAGTAGGCGCACGCGCATGTCAAAAGACTGACAGCAACGCCTTTTTCTTGAGGTTTTTTTCTATCAGCTTGAGCGTTAAAGCACCTATCAAAACGTAGGCAACTCCCATTATGAAGAGAATCGCCAAATCATATGTCACACCAGAAGCTGCAACTCCAAGCAATGAAGTTCGCATAATTTTAAGCCCATAAGTCAATGGCAGGACTTTGGAGATCATTTGAGCCCATTGGGGCATAAGCTCTATTGGACAGACTAGCCCACTAAAAACCAAGTACAATATCATTAATGTGTTCGCTGTTGTGGTTCGATCCCTGAAGGTCAGTGTTATTGCATTTACAATTAAACCGACTCCGAATAAAGCGAAAGCAGTGAGAAGCATGCTAGATAAGAACAGAGGAATATTTAGGGAAGTCACTTGAAAGCCAAAGGGCATGCCGACAAGAAAGACGGCGGCGAAATCGATCAGAGAGTTTAGCGCTGCAGCCACCATGATTCCCGCCATGTAAGCTAGGCGATTCATAGGGGTCATAAAAGTCGCCTCTATTGTGCCAGCTGCACGTTCCCAAAACATGACCCTGCCGACCACGAAGGCCGCGGCAAAAACGAAAACGTAGAATGCATTGCCTATGGCGATGAAAGACATGTAACCTGAGGATCCAAACTCAGGTGCTAGTGCCCCTTGATATATGTGATTGTATAATATCCACGCTGACCCCAAAGTCATTATTGGAGCGAAGAGCCTCAAGGCGATAGCTGTTCCACTAAAAAATCGCAAAGTAATAATCAGATTGAATTTAGCTGCAGCAAAAATCACTCTGAGACTGTGAAGAGCCATGACCTTGGTCACCATCAGAATTGCGTGAGTGTAGCCTTTGCCTTGGCACTCCGTTCAGCGTAACCTATCAGCCAGATCGCTAAACCAAAAAAGATGAGAACCATGAAGGCAAGCACAGTTAGGGGGATTGCAACATCGAATATCGATGCACCACCCAGCAGAGTCAACCTAACGGAAATTAATCCAAATGTTAACGGCAGCAAATAGCTGACTGGTAGGAGAGCTTCTGGCATTGATTGAAGCGGAAAAATCAAGCCGGAGAGAAACATGACAGGTTCTTGAAGCATGTTTGCATACATATGTGCTCGTCTTGAGTGAATGCAGAATGCTTCGAGGCTCATGCCAAGAGCTGCAAGTGAAAGATAGGAAAAGAGAATTGATGCAAAGAGGGCCAAAGGATCAACTATTAGAATGTTCACGTTGAGAAACAGCACCCACGAAATCATCACACCCACGAGCAGCCATAGATAGTTTAGCGTGTTTGCGATGGCCATCCCCAAGAGAATGGCAACTCGGTTGGCTGGAGACAACAGAACCGACTCCAAAGTGCCTTGCCATCGCTCTCTGTCAAAGGCCACTCCCGCAAGCAACATCATGGTGAAAAACGAATAGAGCAGCTGCCCAATTAGGGTGAAACCAGCGAGATCTACGGTGAAGCTTGAAGCACTAAACTCAAGACTAACTGTCTCCGCACCAAACGGTAGATACAAGAAATACAGGTAGAGACCATTGCCAAGTGGCAGAGCCAAGGTCCAGAATAACACCCTAACTGTGAAGAAGTATTGCTTGAGGTTTTTCCTAGCCTCAGCTAATACAACCCTCAAGAACATTCATGTCTCACCTGCGTAAAACATGAAAAGATCTTCCAGAGTTGGCCCACGAAGGTTAACTGCAACTACTCGACAATGCTTATTGGACATATAGTCCAGGACCTTAGGCACTGCCTTGTCGCTCTCCACGTTGATTACCAGCCGATCGATTTTCTCGTCTTCTGTTTCCCCCTCATAATCTGTAGTAATCGCTTTCTTCACACATTCAAGATGCTTCAACCCCTCCAACGTTTCATTTGATAAGCGGGTCACCAACAGCTCTATGGAAAAACCAGAGGGCATTTTTCTCTTGAGCTCTTCTGAATGCCCTACAGCCACGAGCTCACCATTGTTGAGGAATCCCACCCGATCGCACATTTCTTCTGCTTCATACATGTAGTGTGTGGTTAGAAGGACGGTTTTTCCTTGTTCTTTGACTATTTTTTCCTGAATGAATTTGCGAATATCTTTTGCTATGCTTACATCTAATCCTAAAGTTGGCTCATCGAGAAAAAGAACTTCAGGTTCATTTATCAATCCCCTGCAAATCTGCAGACGTTGTTTCATTCCCTTGCTGTACTTTTCCACTTCGTCGTCAGCCCTCTCAGACAGTCCTACAAGTTCAAGTAGCTTGTTCACTCTGGATGCGACCTCCTTTCTGGGAACATCATAGAGGTCAGCAAAATACGTCAGATTCTCTCGGCCTGTTAGTCTGTAATAGAGCATTCGTTCACCTCCTGCAACCATGTTGACTATTTTCCTTACGTGTTTAGCTTCCTTTACTACATCATAGCCTTTAACAAAGGCGTGACCACCTGTGGGCTCGAGCAAAGTGCAGAGAATTTTAACGGTGGTTGTCTTTCCTGCTCCGTTAGGTCCGAGCAGCCCAAAAAGCTCTCCTTCTTGTATCTCAAAACTGATGTGGTCAAGGGCTTTGACGATGGTAGTCGTCTTCTTTCCTATAAGATGATTTCGCCTAGTGGAGATGTAATCACGTGAAAGTTCACGGACTTCAACGGCAAATTCACTCCTCCTCACCCCCAATCCCGCCTTACTTCATCATTCTTTGTGCATATAATATTATAACTGTACCCCGGTTATCATTACAGAGAATATCCTCAAAGCCAACTGGCGCTCGCGCAGTCTGCCAGTATGTGTACGCGCACACATGGTTTTTTCAAAACACTCACGATATGAAGCCCTCGCCGTTAACCTGATCCGTGGTCGGATTCAGCCACTCAGACAAGACCTGCATATGAATCAGGTCTTCCCGGCTACTCTTCCCTCCAAATATCGTTGTGGAACCGCCATAGTACCATCCATCTCGCCTAGGGTCAACGACCGTCTCGATATACCGTCCCTTTCGAATCCCAAAATGCAGGTGTATGATGCCATTGTTGTACTCAGGGTTTGCTGACAGATAACCAATCAGTTCGCCCTCGGAAACGGATTGAGTGGTTACAAGGCCTTCTTGTCTCAAGTGACCGTAAACTGTGCAGACATACTCGCCAAAAGGGTCCCCCGCTGGGAGTCTGTGTTCAACGATCACAACATAACCATAACCCAGTTGAGCCAACGATGCAAATCTCACGACGCCATTAGCCGCGGCGTAGACTGGATCCTCCGCGTCTCTGCAAACATCCTCTCCCAAATGATAGCCCCGCACTCCCCAATTCCATTCGGCAAATTCTCGAGTAACAATCCATGATCCATCAAGCGGCAGACGAAAACTTTCAGCAATTGACTCCCGGTTTTGGAATGAGAACTCCTTTAACAGAACTAATGATAAAATTGATAGAACACCGATGATTCCCACGAGAATCAGCTTCGTCTTTCGTCTCAGGCTCCACTCCCCACCTCCTAAATTGAGACGTCAGGGCGTATGAATATTTCTGACCGTCTTCCAATAATGATGCTGAACATCGGAAATGAATGGCGCGTGCTTCATAATTGAGTTGATACGAAACAAGCGAAAAATTGGTAACGCACGCATGGACATTATTCGACAAGAGTTGCCACTTGGGACCTTCATTTCGCATTTCGGCTCGTCTCTGAATGCCAATTTAGGTGTTGCCTTCAGAATATTCAAAACCTGCATCCTAGTTTGGAAACATGCATAAATCATGAGTTGTTCTACTGAAATTGAATTGAATGATTCATTGATTAGAAAATTGAAAGGCTGATATTCGCTCATAATGAGTTAATGATTCTTCTAGTACTAAATTCCGCAATGCTTATAGAAGCGTGTGAGAAGGTTCCGTAGAGAAAGGAGATGCATTGGTAAAATGATAGTTAGAAAGCTCTTTTGCTCAGTTATCGTGGCTGGGCTCATCGTTAGTGTATTAAGCCCTAGTATACTTGTGAGTTGGGCAGGTGTTTCCCCAGTCGCTGACTTCGTTTTTACTCCGCAAAACCCGCTTCCAAGTGGAACCGTGGTGTTTGACTCATCTTCAAGTTACGATCCAGACGGAACCATCGTTAGTTATACGTGGAATTTTGGAGACGGTTCTCCAACTGAAAGCCTGCCCACACCGCTAATTGAACATCAATACTCTGCCCTCGGAAACTACACAGTTACTTTGGTGGTCACGGATAATTCGAGCCTCACTGATTCCTTTGCATCGTTGATCTGGGTCATAGACTATCCTGTAGCAAATTTCATGTATTCGAGTCCAACTCCGCTTGTCGATGAAACTGTCGTTTTCAACGCTTCGACCTCAGAACCGAATGGGGGCACTATTGTCTGCTACTGTTGGGATTTCGGCGATGGAACTGAAACCAACACCTCCACGCCCATTGCAGCTCACTCATACGCCGCCGTTGGGAACTATTTAGTCACATTGCTCGTAATCGATAGTGAGAATCTCACGGACGAATCGCAGAATTTAGTGCTTGTGATCAATTATCCCACAGCCGATTTCACCTATACGCCCGCCTACCCCCTCGTGGACGAAGTGGTCATGTTCAACGCATCTCAGTCACATCCTGATGGCGGTACAATCGTTGAGTATTTATGGAGCTTTGGTGACGGTCACAACGCATCAGGCCTTACGACCACGCACGCTTATGTCAACTTTGGAACTTATCTTGTGAATCTAACGGTTGTTGACAGTGAAGACCTAAGCGACAACACAACACAGCAAATAGCTGTGCGGCAGCATCCGGTAGCCGATTTCACCTATTCACCTACATACCCCCTCGTGGACGAGCTGATCACGTTTAACGCGTCGCAGTCAACTCCGAATGGAGGCGTCTTAGTGTCTTACAACTGGGACTTTGGCGATGGAAACACGACCACAATTTCGACCCCAATAATCAGCCACAAATATCCTCAATATGGCACCTACCTCACAACGCTAACAGTCACCGACAGCGAAGGGCTGTCTAGTATACAAGTTCTGAGTTTGAGAGTGCTCATTCGGCCTACAGCTAATTTTACATTCTCGCCTATTCACGCGACAGTGAATCAACCAGTCCTGTTCAACGCTTCCAGCGCGTCAGATCCAGACGGCGTTATCATATCCTATGAATGGACATTTGACGATGGAAATACTACCACTATTGAAGACCCCGTTGTATCGCACGTTTACGAACACACGGGGACCTATACAATCACGCTGCAAATAGTCGACGATGATGGATTGAACGACAACACCACACGAAACATAGTCGTGTATACAATAGTCCCAATCCACGATGTCGCAGTTCTTCAAGTTGCAGCCGAGGCAAGTTGGGCCTACACTGGAAATCTGGTGAACATCACAACTGTAGCCGCTAACGAAGGCAACATTGTAGAAAAGTTTAACGTGACGGTTTACATCAACAGCAATGGAGTCGAAACATTGGCTGACATCATCCTATCGCCTGGAGAGAATCTAACTTGGACCTTCACCTTAAACACTTCTTCCATGGCTCCAGGCGTTTATCTTGTCTCTGCAGAAGCTAGCATTGTGTACATGGAAGAAGACACCGCTGACAACTTGTCCATCGATGGAACTCTCACTATCGTTTCTGTCGATGTCAACGGCGACGGCAAAGTGGACATCAAAGACATCGCCAGAGTCGCCAAAGCCTTCGGGTCAAGTGCTGGCAGTCCCAACTGGGATCCACTCACCGACCTGAGCGGAGATGGCAAAGTGGACATCAGAGACATCGCGCAGGTCGCGGTCCATTTCGGCGAAGAATATTAAGTACAACGCCAGCAATTCCACACGCTCTCGCATCTGCTAGAGGATAACTACTCATGTAGACCGCTGCCCTTCGCGCGCGCATATTGTGAATGAACTTTTTGGCATGTAATGCGTTTATCCCATTCTTTGATGTTTGTTTAAGAAAAAAGGAAAAGGAAGGGTTGTGCGTAGCTGTTGTCAGAAGCAGTGCGAAACCGCTATCTCAAGCGTCGCGAGATCTGCAGTCATGTCGAATACGTGTCCCATGTCGTTTTCGTCGTAGCCCCAAGTATAATGTGCCTCTATTTCCGTACTATCGAAGGTTAGAGTATCAAGTCGATGCGTGACATAATCTCCCATGACCAAGATGAAAGTATTTCCCACTATCAGTTCAGCTTCTTTCTCAGTCAAACCGTCGCTTATGTTGACGCATACAGAGATGTCCACAATCCTCACCCCATTGACAACAGCCTTGAACTTAGTCACATCTGAGTTCATGTCGGTGGATGCCTCTACTGTTATGCCAATCTTACTAGTTTCTATGCGAGGTTCTCCCAGCCAAACACCTGAAATTCTGTATTGGCCAGGTTTGACGGGGATGAAGCCTCCAGTTTCATGGTTGTAGGAGTAGAGGTTCCACGCAATGGTTTTGAAGAAGGTTTCTCCCGGTCTTAAGGTAATCTTCTCGATGTATGCAACGAAGGCTCTTCCCTCGGTCCACCTGGCGACCAAAGCATCATTCAAGTCGTAGAGGTATGCATCAAAGAAGGGAGGACCCATCCAGAAAGTAACGTTTTTGTCCCCCTTGTTTTTTAGGATGGAAGCAAAATTAACCTCTTCTCCGACAAGGATTACCGTCTTATCCACGGTCAGCGAGAGCTCTAGACCTTCTTTCTGTCCCCCTGACTTGGAGTTTTGCATTCCCTGATACAGAGACCAAACCCCGATAACGCCCGCACCTAAAATCAAGCAAGCAAGAATTAGCCCGTAGGCGAATATCCGTCTCATTTCTTCCACTACCATTTGTTTAACTGATCTAAAATGGTCAAACACATCACTTAATCCTATAGTTTAGAACAGCTTGTTCAACTTTTTAGAATAGCGCGAATGCGCGTGTAGAGTTCAACCTAGCCATGTAGCTTGCAGGAGCGCTTTAGGAATGATAGGATGAGTCCACGCTTTGGCCAGTCTAATCTGACTGTCTGCCTTTTGCACCGCATCCAGATGGTCGTTGCTGTCGTCTACGAAAAGGATCTCGTCTGAGCGTATACTCACGCCGTCCCGTTTGACGTGTGTGACAATGGTTCTTATCATTTCCGCTTTTGGACGATCCCATTCTATCTGCGGGCATTCAAAGCAGTCTTTGATGTTAAGCAGTTTGAGAACTTCGGTCACGGGTGGAGGATCGTTCCAACTGGCGACGGACATCCTGATGTTTTTCGCCTTCAGCCCCATTAACAGGTCTCGGACGCCTTTGAAGAGAGTTACAACCGAGTCTTTGCTATCTTTGAGCGAGTCTGGTCCAATGTTTTGGAGTGGCAACCTCAGGTCAGAGGCGTTGTCGTAGTTCCATAGTGTTTGGTCGAGGTCAAAGACAGCAAGCTTGATCAGCACTATTCAGTCTCCAAAACAGGTTAAGCGGTATATTCTCGTATAAATGCTTAGCACGCGCGTTTATCCAGTATTGACATGTAGTTGTGCTAATCAACGACCAAGAAAACTCTAGAAAAGAAGTCTATATGCGAGCGCGCATGAATGCATTTTATATGCCTGTTCCTGCAAAGCTGAAAACATGTCCAGTACGAGTGAGATGCTCAGACATTTTCTTGCCTCAATAGCTTATCGAGCCACCAAGGCGATAAAAAATCCCCCAAAAACCTATCCAACCTTCCACCTTGGAAAAGGTGCAAAAACACCACTGAGAATATTGCACCACATCACTGGTGTACTCACATATGCACATAGCTTCTTTGAACATTATGACACAACCCGCTTCAAGGCGAAGTCATGGGATGCTGAGATTGACGAGTTCTACAGTATACTTTCAAAGCTGGACAAATCCATTCGAGAGAAGAATCCAAACGAAGTCACGGAAGAACAGCTTCTCCAAGGACCTCTTTCGGATGCTATGACACATATCGGTCAACTATCAATGTTGAGAAGAATGGTTGACTCTCCCATACCTTCTGAGAACTTCATCTTTGCAGATATCAGGAAAGGTGAAGTAGGCCCCCGTCAACCGCGCGCGCATTGCCCCTGACTAGCAGGCGCGTGCATGAAAGAATTTTATATAGACACATTCCCTTGCTGCGTATGATGATGCCATCTTACAACCTCCCCGCCATAACGAATAGGGTATGCAATTTGCGATTGGCACATTCGATTTTCTAAAAGGTTGGATAAGGTATGTTGCGTCCGTGAGACTACGTTAATACTGACAAGAACAATTATCGCAGTTATTCACTGTTGAAAATTCCTTAAACTTGGCCAAAATGCGTGCGCCAATATTAAAAACTTGAAGATTAAAAATATTTTACTAGAGCATGTAAGATTGGTGATTATTTGGCGGTCTGGAGGTGGATATTGGTTCGAAGATTATTGGGAGAGCGGATAAATTCCTCTGCTGGCTCTCCCGAAACGAGTCTCCGAGCTATTCTAGCGATTCTTGGTAGAATGAGGGGTTTCCTACTGCTTTCGTGAGTCGTTGTGCTATCATGAATGGTTTGGATTAACCCCTCAGCAACTTTAATCATGACTCTTGTCTGTTCCTCAGTTAATTCCTCAGCCGACCCCTCTTTGAGTTCGTGTATGTAATTGTTCAAGGTTTCTATGGCTTCTTCTCCTTTCAACACCACGATACTAGGTCTTTCAAAATGCTCCATCCACACACACCAGAAAACATATAGAAGTTTGTTCTAGAATAAAAACCGACCTTCAACGCACGGAATATTGCCGTTTTCGATATAACAAAAATGAATCACCGATGCGGATATGAAAGCTTCGCCTCCATTATATTCAGATTGGATGCGCTCATTTGATAAAAATATGCAGAGATTTACACACCATAGCGCGCGCGTTTACTCTTATTCATTGCGGACCGAGGAAATAGCGGTGGGGATCAAAGCAGCGCAGGAGCCAAACAAGATCGGGTTGAGGCTCTTTCAGAATTCGGACCTGCTTTGCCCGTTTAGGTTTCCAGCCCATATTGTTTTCTATCGTCGCAATCGCTTCTCCCGTAGTTTCACCCTTTTTTCGGTATACCTTCATGAGTGTCAATTCTCCACGCACCTTCTCAAAAACACCCTTATCGGTGACAACTTTCTGAACTTTCGGACCTAGACAAGTGACGTATGAAACTTTTTTAACAAGGCGCAGTTCGTTGTGAGGAACTGTCACAATTACTTCTCTAGCGGCCTCGGACACATCATTTGCTCCCCCACTGCCAAATAAGAAAAAGCGGCCGATTTTTGTAGAATTGACATTCCCAAAATTGTCAACTTGTCCTGCGGAAAGGCAGGCAAGCATGTTTGTGTTGTTTGCGATTACTCCAAGAATCTCAATCGTATTCGTTAGCATAGAACAGAATTCAAGTCCCTGAATTGGAACTAGGAAAGGTTGTCCTGGTGGCGGTAAAAGCCCGAACAAGCCCAACTCAACCAATAGAGGGATCCGCCTTCCTTCTGATCGAAGCATATGCACTGCGATCCAAGACGCCAAGTGCGAAATTCCAAGTCCTGAAAGGATAGTGTCATACCCGTTTTTTTGGATCGAATCGAAAATCTCATGTGCAGTGAAGATAGCCCTCCTTTCCGTCCCAGTAGACGGAGTTTTCGTGATCTGGTCAACCTTCACCAATCTTCCAGGTTTCCAAGTTGTATAAAATGCGGAGTGTTTCAGCGCGTCAACGCGGTCTATACCAACCATGGCCATGTAATCTTCATGAGATTTTGGAGCAAATACCCATTTTTCTAGCCATTTTTCCATTTTTTCCTTTTCTGCAAAGGCAATCTGTAAATTCCTTCCAAAGTCTGCGTCCTCACCATATCCTGACCAATCATGACCTCTGCATCCATAGGGATGCATGCCAAAAGGAGCTTTCACAACTGACCTCACAATTCGTGATGGCACTTTGACTAAGAATGAGTGACGCCGGATATAGTCAGCGCTGACGATCTTTTCCACGCTGAGTAAGACGCCATTTCTGCTGGCGAAGGCGGCTAGGGCTTCTTCAGTGGGGGGCAGAATGGGAATGGCGTTCCCCGAAGGATCAGCACAGTAGGCGTGCATTATTGTGATGTCAGGTTTCAGTGGCTTGACTATGCCAAATTCCTTCTGGGTGAAAGGATCAACTACGGTTCTATATTGTTGCCTGTCTTCATTCTCTTCAGCAATAGACGATCCCTTCAAAGATTGCGTAGGCATGAAAGGCAGGTTTCTAGCAGCTGCTTCTAATCGTTGAATCATCGTCAGCAAAGACCAATTCTCTATTTCCAGTCCTTCGTCTAACGCCTTTTGAAGAACAGGCGATATTACTGGGCTAGGAAGAATAAGCCCAATATAACTCGCTATCACTCGTTTCACTAAGCCACTGGCTATTAGTATGGCAATGTTGTCAACGGCCCCTAAGCAGCTTATTGTAAAATTTGGGTTTTCATAACGGAATTGCCTTGCGATTTCATTGCTCATCGCAAATGGAAGATAGGCAGAGTAGATATGCATCTTTGGGTGAATATGCTTCTCAATGGCGGTGTCTAAAGGAGTGATCTTATTTGTGTCTTCTGCGAGCCCTAGTTCGAAATACTCACTAAAAAGATCCTGCAGCGCCTTCAATTCTCATCGTTGTAGCTGTCCTTAATTAGTGTCATTAAAGCTTTGCGCGTGCGCATTGGAAGTTATGAGTTTTCCAACTCGTTTAATTTTATTGAACCTTCAGGACACCGATCAAGGCGTCGTTGTGCAGCCGCATTTTAGAAGCATATGTGCATGCAACGATAGGGTCAAACAGTCTCTGCTAAGTATTTTAAGTGAAAAGGTTTAGTTGCTTCCAGCTCAGGGATGCTTACGAGGAAACTTTGCCTTTCTGAAACTGCATACCCAGTTTCACTCGTTTGCATCTCAAAGACGAATCTTGCATAATCCCGATATCTCTTATGAAACGCTACCATGAAACAGTCCATTCCCATTCCAATTCCGTTTCCAGCCCAAATGATGTTAGGACGCTTTGCTATCCATTCAACACATTTTTTATGGAGAATCTTATGTTCCCCTGCATGAGAGACATGCACGCACTTGAAAAAGCAAAATGAAACTATCTCGTACCCCAGTCTTTCCCATTTGGGAATGGTGGTGTAGCCATCGATTGCTTCCTTTTCAAGCCGGGCTCTCCTCCGAGTCACTGTAGGTTGAGAAACACCAAGGCACTTCGCCAATTGTCTGTCACTAATCTTCGCATTCTTCATTAGCTGCAATAGAATTTGAAGATCCAAGGGCTTTAATTTATCCAAACTGCATCAATGATTGTACTCTCTTCCTCAAATTTATCGATTGCGCATGCGCGAGCGCAACTCTTCCAATCTTTTTCCTCCGAATTTTATACTCAGCTCGCGCACTGCATTGTCGAGAAGCGAATTTAAGACTTCAGAAAGAAAGTTCTACTGCTCACAGCAATCTGCTCGTGCATCAGTGTCATACCATCACGTGCGCGCGTATGCTTTTGTCTGGTTAGAAGACCTTCATATACTACACACATAGCTTCGCATAGATATTTGGCCGTTCTAAAATTTTGAATGCGTGTTCTGAAATGTAGGATTAAATCCAACGTTTCATCATACTATATAGGTGTGGTTGGGAAACATCAAGAACTTTCTCCTTTCTCCCTCGGAATTAAGTTTCCGCTTCGCCCAACCACCCCATCTATAGGGGATATCGAATCAACGAGGCAACATATGCGCGCACGATTATTTGAGTGGCTTCTGGTGGATCACGCCCTTCTTCACAGCCTCAAAGCCCATCTTCTCACAGTTTTTGTGTGCGCGCATTCGTTAATAATCATTCACACACATGGAGACCCCCAAAGAGAGGGGGGAAGCTTTTATTCCAAGTTTTTGCCTATTCGTTTTCTGAGAGCTACGTAAATCGCTGCAGCCAGTAAAGTGATCAACGGCAAAGTGATGTTGAACTCTGGAACTCAAGCATGCATGCGTTGTACGCTAATGCCAATAAACCTATTAACAGAAGAATAGACAAGAGTCCAGCAGCTGCTTCTTTTTCCATTCCATTCTCCAACCTATCATGGCCAGGTTAAATATTGACAGTTATGAAAGAATTTTCTATAGACACATTCCCTTACGTGCGCCTGCCCTCCTTAGTGTTACCCAAAATTCATAAACGTCTTAAGATCAATCCTCCAAAAATCA
>JABAOC010001344.1_pt7 | contig 20670 bp, 21 predicted proteins | sample 7062161 | NCBI WGS metagenome assembly JABAOC01 (sample SAMN14538625, study PRJNA623070) | marine sediment metagenome | biome: marine biome [ENVO:00000428]; feature: marine pelagic biome [ENVO:01000023]; material: deep marine sediment [ENVO:00002113] | place: India: Gulf of Khambhat ... | reverse complement strand
AAGGACGACAAAAGCTTTCCGTACCTGAAGATGACTCGCCGGGAAAGATACCCAGCGCTCACATTAACGCGCAGAGTGGAGGAAGATGGGGCCAAATACTACGGACCTTACAGTCCTGCTCAACAAGCACGACAGACAAGTCATCTTATCGCTAAATACTTCGGTGTGAGGACTTGTCAGGAATCCATTCCGGGAAAACGGAAAAGGCCCTGTCTCGATTATGACCTCAAGCTCTGTTCCGCACCCTGTGTCAGCTATATCTCCGAAAAAGACTACAAGGAGAGCGTGGACAATGCTCTCCTCTTCCTGGAAGGGAAAACCGAAAAGCTGCTGAGGTCCCTGAAGGCAAAAATGCGCGAGGCATCAGAAAATCAGAAATTCGAACAGGCGGCACACTGGAGAGACCTCATCCATACGATCGAAGAGATCAAACAGAGGCCCAAACTGATTTCAGTCCGGAAGGAAGACATCGATATATTCGGTTTCACACGGAGAAACGAAAACGTGGCTGTCTATGTTTTTTTGATGAGAGCCGGAAAAGTCATCGAATCCGAAGATCTGTATTTTCAGGAAAAAGAGGAGGTCAAGAACACAGAAATTCTCTCTTCCTGTTTACATGAATTCTACAGAGGCCGCCAGGATATTCCGGATAAAATCCTCCTCCCATTTGCGCTTGAGAGAAAGGAAGAACTCTCGAAGATTCTCTTCAAAAGAAAGCGTAAGAAAGTCGAGATACTCACACCTCTCAAGGGAAAATACAAAAAATTAGTCGAGATGGCCAGTACCAACGCAGAAATCCTGATGCGGAAGAAATCCGAAGCTCTCTCCCCTCTCCAGGAGACACAAAAAATCTTCGAGCTCAAAACCCTTCCTGTGCGCATCGAAGGCTATGACATCTCGAATACCGGAGGGGATGAATCCGTGGGCTCTCTGGTTGTCTTCGAGAACGGGCTCCCCGAAAAGGACGATTACAGAAAGTACAAGATAAAGAGCGTCGAGGGCCCGAATGATGTGGCCAGCCTTCAGGAGGTCATCAGAAGACGTTACACGAGACTCCTCCAGGAAAAGGCCGCATTCCCGGATTTGATCCTTGTGGACGGAGGAAAAGGCCAGCTGAATGCGGCCAGGGCGGTTTTTCAAGAGCTGGGATTGGGTCATCTTCCGGTCGCTGCGTTGGCAAAGAAGGAAGAAATCATTTTCACTTCTTCCCACAAGAATGGGATACGGCTGGAGAAGACCTCCCCTGCCCTTAAGCTCATCCAGAGCATAAGAGACGAATCCCACCGCTTCGCTCTTACATTCCACAGGATGCGAAGGAGGAAAAAAAGCTTTGCATCCCGTCTGGATGGAATTGCCGGTATAGGACCAAAGAAAAAAACCGCCTTGCTGGCAAAATACAAAAGCATTCAGGAAATCGAAAACGCCTCAATCGATGAATTGTCAGCGATAATCGGAAGAAAGGCCGCTCAAAGTCTTATTGACAAGTTTAAAGCGGAATGATACCAATTTCACTTAGAGAAACACGAGCTGCAATTTTATAAGATTATTAAAGTATATTTGAGTATAAATAAGTTAAATTAAGTATATATATGAAATATTCTTCCTGTTTTCACTTCACCGGGCAGGAGGTTTATTTGCCGGGAGACGCCAATGGTAATCGGAACCGGGATTGACATCATCGAAGTGGGGCGTGTCAAAAAAGTCGCAGAAAAACATCCTCGCTTCCTGGAAAAAATCTTCACAACCGGAGAGATCGACTACTGCCTGAAGAAAAAGAACACGTATCAACATATGGCCGCCCGGTTCGCAGCCAAGGAGGCTTTCTTCAAGGCCATTGGAAAACGGATCAACTGGACCGATGTCGAACTCACTAATCTCTCTTCCGGAAAGCCAGAATTAAAAATCAAGAATAAAGAAAGATTTCGTGTCGAACACGCGCATGTCTCCATTTCGCACCTGAAGGATTACGCTGTGGCGGCTGTAATCCTGGAAGGAAAACAGTAAATTCCAGGCTATTTCCCCAGAATCAACCGTGCAATCAAGCTGAGCAGTACGGCCACACCCGTGTTCAATCCGATCGAGATCAGCGCCACTCTTTTCCCTATTTCTTTCCAGAGGAGAGCGACTGTGGAAAGGCAGGGGATAAAAAAGTTGATAAACACGGTAAAAACGATGAGCTGTTCTTTGGTGATGACTGTCATCACATCTTTGTAGCTGACATCCATTGCCTGGAGCATCATGACCAAAGAGAGCTCTTTGCGCAGAAACCCAAACACGAGAGTCACTCCGAGCTCTCGCGGCAGGCCCAGTCCTTTCTCGACCAATGGCGAAAGAATCAGGTTTATGGTCTTGTCAAAATGCAGGAATTGGAGAAATCCCAAAACGATGCTCCCCGCGATCAGGATAGGCCAGGCAAACTTGACGAAGGATTTCACCTGGAAGAATGTTTTCTTCATCATGTTTTTCAAGGAGGGCATCTTTAAAGAGGGAATTTCCAGCATTAATCCAGGGGAAGGCGTCCGGAAAAAGAATGTGATCATGCGACCGAGGACTGCGACCAGAAGGATGTTAAACACATAGAATCCAAAGGCCCAGAGAGGCCCCAAGTAAAACGCAACCAGGGCCAGGATGATCGTAGTCCTGGCTGAACAGGGAATAAACGGAATCAGGAGAGACGTGATGACTCGGTCTCTGCGGGATTCCAGAGATCGTGTAGCCACAATAGCCGGAACGTTGCAGCCAAAACCCAGGATAAAAGGGGATATGGATTTTCCGTGGAGCCCGATCTTGTGCATAAAGGTATCCATCAAAAAGCCCGCTCTTGCCAGATACCCCACATCCTCCAAAAAGGACATTAAAAATATCAACGGAAGAAAATAAGGGAGAACAATGGCGGCGCCCCCTCCGATTCCCGCGAGGAGTCCATCGATCAAATAAAACAGCACCCCTGTTCCGAGACTCTGCGAAAGGGAATGCCTTAAGCTTGTCAGAGGTTCAAGAAGAAGCTCTTCCAAGGGGCTTCCGACCTTAAAAATGATAAAAAAGAAGCCACAAAACACAGCCAGAAGAATGAGGTACCCTGCGAAGGGATGCATTATGACATTATCGATTTTTTCTTCAAAGCGCACTCTTTTTCCTCTGCGGACTCTGCAGCAATCTTCAAAGATTTTGAGGGCTAAATGATGCCTTTCGGCGGAAACGACTTCATAGGCCGGGACGTTATGCAGAGATTCAAGTTCACTCCTCACTCGATCCAGGGCCTTTTTCAAGGGGGGATGGATGTCTTTGAGCATTTTATCGAAAAAAAGCTTATTCGCCTCGATCATATGGATGGCCGTGAATCTCTTGTTGGAAACGACCGGAAAATCATCCGGGAGCAGATCCGTTAACTCTTCAATCCTCTGCTCGACATCTCTGGACCATTTGATCGGGGATACTGTTAGTTTTTTCTCCAGGCCTCGGAGCACCGCATCCATGAGCTCCTTGATTCCTCGACCATGAGTCGCAATGGTCGGAATCACAGGAACACCCAGAATTTTCTCGAGTTTTTCTATATTGATTTCAACTCCCTTTTTTTCCGCCATATCAACCATGTTCAAAGCGATGATCATCGGGTAGCCCAGCTCGATGAGCTCCAGCGTGAGCTCAAGGCTTCGCCCGAGAATGGAGGCATCGATCACGTTGATGACCAGGTCTGGTTTCTCGTGGAAGAGATGAACGAGAGCGACTTTTTCAGCCGGATCGGATGGATTCAGGGAATAGGCTCCCGGTAAATCGATGATGTTAAAAATATTCCCCCACACATTGACTTTGCTGTGGGTATGCTTTATGGATGTCCCGGGAAAATTGGATGTGTCCGCTTTCAGCCCCGCGATCGCGTTAAAGAGCGTGCTCTTTCCGCAATTCGGCTGGCCGATGAATATGACATCGGGATAACTATTTTCTTTACTCAATTATTTCGACCATAATTTTTTGGGCGACTCCCCTCCCCAGCGCGACTGATGTATCTGATGTCAGGTTCTTCACAAGGATTGGCCCCCGGAGGATGGCTCGCGAATCCAGTTCAATAGTATCATTCTTATGAAATCCCATCACGATCAATCTCCTTCGAACACCATGCCCACCGAGTATATCCACGATTTTCAAGGGGGTGTCTGCAGGAGCCTGGATCAAGCTGATCACTTCAGACATGTCTTTCTCTTTTTCGGGGCTCAATTTGAGAATCATTCTCAAAATTGTGCGTCTTGATGATAAAATAATCCCCAAAAAAAATCAATACCCCCATTGGGGCCAGGCTTTGATAACTTTGATAAATAGAATAAGCTCACGTGATTCGGAAATTCATTTTTTCATTTAAGGATTAAGCATCAGATACTCCGACAATCTGCATCTTCTTCAAATTGTAAGATCTTAGATTCAGGGAGAGTATTTTTGGATACCCGGATTAATTATCGAGATACGAAAGTTTTTTTTGAGAATTCCGTAAACTATCAAAGTTATCAAAGCCTGACCCCGTTTTAATTCTTACATAAAAAAGAAAAAAAAGGATGATCAAAAAACTGAGGGCGACCAGAGAGTGCTGTGTATAAAAGCGAAACGCCGCTTTTCCCAAGAATTCTCTCAAGCTGGCTCCGATACAAATAAAATTGGCTATGAGAACATATTTCATTACACGCGGAAATTTATCGATACAGTTCATGAGAAAAACCACGGCCAGAATGGGATAGAGGTAATTGTAGTACCAGGACAGAGGGGAAAAAAGCGGAATCAGTACGAACAAGAAAGAAAATTCAAGAACTTCCGGCTGTGTCACGCCTTTTTTCTTGCCCCATACCATCATTCCCAAGAGAGTTAAACCCGCAAGAAAAGCCGCACAGATACTCAAGATCCATACCCATCCGTCTTTATCAGCGGGAAGGTTCTTCAAGAAAAAAGAGTGAATAGAACCGTTGTCATAATGGGCCAGGAGTGAAGGAGTCGACTGAGACAGAGTTCTCTTCCACTCTTTCAAAACAAAGAAATTCTGTTGGAAGCCATAAAAAAAGACAGGGAGCATCAGACCTACGACAAGAGTGCCGAGCCCTGAGGCGATCGTTTTCACTCCTTTCTTGAGGATGAAATACGGGAGAAAAACCAATGCGTAAGGCTTGAAAAATAAGGAAAATCCCCAGAACAGACCCGCCTGCACGTTTTTCTTCTCGAGAAAAGATATGACCATCATGATCAAAAAATAGACCAAAAAAATATTCACCTGTCCGAGTTCCATTTCCCGGCCGATGAATTTGAGCAAAACCAAAAATGACAGAGCCACCACCCATCCTTTTTTCTTATGCTTAGCCGGAAGGATATCATAAGAAGCAGTCAAACAGAGGAAGAGCAAATAAAGCTCGAGGAAGTACCAGAGTACCTTCGCCATTTCATACGGAAAGAGAGCCAGCGCAGAAAAAAACACGGCCGCTGCGGGGGAATACTTAAACTGAAGATGGCCATCCGAGACTTGGTAGAGCATTTCACTTCGGGCGATCCTTTCTCCGCTCTGGTAACACACTCCAAAATCTGTCATATCCTTTTGGACGATAAAAATGTAGACGAGCAGAAAGAACACAATAACAAGGCCGATGATCACCAGCTTTTTGGTTTTTTCAGACAGTCTCAATCCCAAAATCTCTCCTCCGGAAACTTGAGTCCATTGAATGTACAGGATAACCTCTTCATTGTCAACGTTTTAAGAATAGAGCCCTGTTCTTTGGCTCAGTCGTTCGGACACATCTTCTCCATGAAATTGAGGACAAAAGTGTCTTTGCGGCGAGAGCCTCTCCTCTTCTGAAATTGACAAGCTCAGGGCTTTCTGCTACAAATTATTCAAATGTTCAGATGGCTGGCCCAGAAAATATTCGGCACGAAAAACGAAAGAGACCTGAAAAGGCTTCAGCCCTATGTCTCTGCCATCAGCGAGCTTGAGCCTCAAATTCAGAGCCTCAGCAATGACCAGCTCCGCGCCAAAACGGCAGAGTTCAAAGAAAAACTCGAACAAGGGGCATCGCTGGACGATATCCTGATTGAAGCTTTTGCCGTCGTTCGGGAAGTGGGGAAACGCACCATCAACATGCGCCACTTTGATGTCCAGCTCATGGGCGGTGTCGTCCTCCATCAGGGAAAAATCGCTGAAATGAAAACCGGGGAAGGAAAAACTCTAGTCGCCACTCTTCCCGCGTATTTGAATGCCCTTAGCGGCAAAGGCGTTCATATCGTCACCGTGAATGACTATCTGGCCAAACGAGATACAGAGTGGATGGGCCCCATCTATAACTTCCTCGGACTTGAAGTGGGAACCATCCAGCACGATATGGGAGATGCCGAAAGATACGAGGCCTATCGCAAAGACATCACCTACGGCACGAACAACGAATTCGGTTTCGATTACCTGCGGGACAACATGAAATTTCGCCGCTCCGACCTTGTTCAAAAGGAGCACAATTATGCCATAGTGGACGAGGTGGACAGTATCCTTATCGATGAAGCCCGGACACCGCTCATCATATCCGGCCCGACTGAAGAATCGACCTCACTCTACTACAAGGTGGACAATCTTATCCGCCGCCTCGATAAAAAACACTACCAGGTGGATGAAAAAACCCGGACTACGACCCTGACCGAAGAGGGCGTTGCTGAAGCTGAAAAATTCCTCAAGGTCCCCAATCTTTATGACCTGGCGCACATGGACCTGGTCCATCACATCAACCAATCCCTCAAGGCTCATAATCTGTTCAAAAAAGATGTGGACTACATGGTCAAGGAGGGAAAAGTGATCATAGTGGACGAATTCACGGGGCGCCTGATGCCGGGACGACGTTACAGCGACGGACTGCACCAGGCCCTCGAAGCCAAAGAAAAAGTCCGGATAGAGGAGGAGTATCAAACTTTGGCTTCGGTCACTTTCCAGAATTATTTCCGGATGTACGACAAGCTGGCCGGGATGACCGGAACAGCCGTCACAGAAGCCACTGAGTTTCAATCCATATATAAGCTGGATGTAGTGGAAATCCCGACGAACAAACCGCTCGTCCGCTACGAATACCATGATGTGATCTACCGAACGCAAAAAGAAAAATGGGATGCCGTGGTTAAGGAAATCACCGAATGCCACGAAAAGGGACAGCCTGTCCTGGTCGGCACGATTTCCATCGAAAACTCGGAGCACCTGAGCTCGCTCCTGAGAAAAAGAGGCATAAAGCATGTGGTCTTGAACGCCAAACACCATGAGATGGAAGCTAATATCATTGCCCAGGCCGGACGAGTGGGATCTGTCACGATCGCTACCAACATGGCCGGCCGTGGTGTGGATATTCTACTCGGAGGAAATCCAGATTTCCTGGCCACAGAACATCTCAAGAAAAAGGGAATAAATCCCTCCGAAGCCTCTCAGGACGAATGGGAACAGGCCCTGGCCGATGCACAGACTGTCACAGTGATGGAGAATAATAAAGTCATTGACCTGAACGGACTTCATATCATCGGCACAGAACGCCACGAAGCGAGAAGAATCGATAACCAGCTCCGCGGCAGAGCGGGACGGCAGGGAGATCCAGGCTCTTCCCGATTCTACCTGTCTCTGGAAGATGACCTGATGCGCATATTCGGAAGCGACCGCATTTCAGGCATAATGGCGAGAATCGGGATGGCTGAGGGAGTCCCGATTGAACACGGCATGGTGAGCAAGGCTATCGAGAGAGCACAAAAGCAGGTGGAAGGCCATAATTTTTCCATCCGGAAGCATCTCCTCGAATACGACGACGTGATGAACAAACAGAGAGAGACCATCTACAAGCAAAGGCGGGAAATCCTGAGCGGAAAAGACATGAAAGAGTTCATCCAGGAGCTGATTGAGACCCTTGTCGAGTGGATGATGGAAACCCATACGAACAAGGACAAATCTCCCGATGATTGGGATGCGGAAGGACTCAGGAAAGGAATCGCCGCCCAATTCGGCCTGGACATCGAAGAACTCGGCATAGATTGGAACACCATCAACTTTGATGAACTGAAAGGAAAAATCATAAAGTCTTTGAGAGATTCTTATGCGGAAAAGGAACAGATCATCGGTGAAGACCGGATGAGGGAATTTGAAAGAGTCATCACGCTTCAGCTCATCGATTCCCAGTGGAAAGATCATTTACTCGCGATGGACCATCTCAAAGAAGGAATAGGCCTCCGCGGATACGGCCAGAGAGATCCCCTAATTGAGTACAAAAAAGAAAGCTATGACATGTTCCAGGCGATGATGGACAGGGTCGAAGAAGAGACCATTCGCTATCTTTTCCTTCTCCAGCCCGTTAAGGAAGAAGAAATACCGGAAAGGAAAGAACAGCCCCTTTACTACCAACGTCCACAAGGGTCTTCCGCGCCAAGAACCAAGAAGGCCAGGTCCATGATTCCCAAAAAGAGAAAAAAGAAAAAAAAGAAAAGATAAGGTGGTTAAAATGACAGATCAAAAAATAAAAGTGGGACTGACTTTCGACGATGTTCTCGTTCTGCCCGCTAAATCCGATGTGATCCCCGCTCAGGCAGATGTCTCAACTCAATTCAGCCGGAATATCAGCCTCAGCATCCCGCTGCTCAGCTCGGCCATGGACACTGTCACAGAATCAAAAATGGCTATTGCTCTGGCTCAACAGGGCGGAATAGGGATCATCCACAGGAACATGCCCATAGACAAACAGGCCGAAGAGGTCGATAAGGTCAAACGTCATGAGAGTGGGATGATCGTTGACCCGATCACCATGAAGCCGCAGAACAAGATCTTTGAAGCTCAGGAAGTTATGGAAAAATTCGGAATCTCCGGACTACCCATCACGGATGAAAACAATAAATTGGTCGGGATACTCACCAACCGGGACATCCGCTTTGAAACTCGCCTTAATCTTCCGATAGAAAAAGTCATGACCAAAGATTTGATCACCGTGCCGTTGGGCACGTCTATTGAAGAAGCGGAAAAACTCTTTCACAAGCACAAGATCGAAAAAATCCTGATGGTGGATGAGAAATACCATTTGAAAGGATTGATTACCTACAAGGACATTCTCAAGAGGATTCAGTACCCTCGAGCGGCCAAGGACAACTTTGGCCGTTTAAGGGTCGGTGCGGCTATCGGCGTAGGAGAAGAAACTCTAGACAGAGTGAAAGCCTTAGTCGAGACCAAACTTGATGTTCTGGTCATCGATACCGCCCACGGCCATTCCCAGAGGGTCTTGGACACAATCAAAATGATGAAAAAACAATTCCCAAAACAAGAGCTCATTGCCGGAAACATCGGAACAACAGAGGCCGCCAAAGATCTTGTCGAGCATGGAGTGGATGCCGTGAAAGTCGGTGTCGGACCCGGCTCGATCTGTACAACCCGGATAGTGACAGGCGCTGGAATCCCTCAGATCACAGCCATTGCCGACGTGTTCAAAATCACCAAATCCGAAGGAGTTCCGCTTATCGCAGACGGAGGGGTCAAATATTCTGGAGACATCACCAAGGCCATCGTAGCTGGTGCCAGCTCTGTCATGCTCGGCAATGTCCTCGCTGGAACTGAAGAATCACCGGGTGAAGTGATCATATACCAGGGCCGCTCGTACAAGACCTATCGAGGGATGGGCTCGATAGAAGCCATGAAACAGGGTAGCCGGGACAGATACTTCCAGGACACTCTGACAAGCGAGGATAAAATTGCTCCCGAAGGAATCGAGGGCCGGGTTCCCTACAAAGGAAGCGTGGCCCACATCATCCAAATGATGGTGGAGGGGCTTAAAGCGGGAATGGGATACGCCGGGTGCAAAACCATCCCAGAACTCCAGAAGAAAGCCAAATTCATTAAAATATCAGCCGCAGGAGTCAGAGAAAGCCACGTCCATGATGTGATCATCACCAAAGAAGCTCCCAACTACCGTTTGGATTGATAAAAATAAATAATATAAAATTCCTTATCATCAAGACGCTTCATTCCATATTTTGAAATTGTGATTCATATAGAGGAGGAGGGCGTGATGTCTTTTTTCATGTTTAAGTCCATTCTGGCAGTATTTTTCCTTCTGGCAGGAACCATTGCTCTATTCAGCATGCTCACGTTGATGGGGAAGACAGAGAGGAAGGCCGACGCGAAACTCCTGAGAAAACTGCACAAGGGCGCGGGGCTTGTTTTTGCGATCCTGCTTCTGGTCATCAGCTATTTCTGCGTGAAGTACTGGGCGTCTGCGGGAGACCAGATATCGACCAGAGCTGTTATCCATGGCGTTCTGGCCTTCGCGGTTATCATTATTTTTGTTTTGAAGCTATTGATCGCGCGTTTCTACAGACAATTCCTCAAATTTGTACCAGTTATGGGATTGACAGTTTTTGCTTTGAGTTTCATCGTCTTTAAGACTTCCGCAGGGTATTTCTTTTTGAGAACACTTTGTGCGGATGTTGAGTTTTCTAAAATTTCCGCTCTTTCTTCTCCAGTCCTTGAAGGGGAGACAGATAAGGGCGCAGCTCTTTTCAAAAGCAAGTGCGCTACCTGTCACTATGCTGATAGAGAAGAATCCAAGCACGGCCCAGGCCTGAAAAATCTCCTGAAAAGGGACAGGCTTCCTGCCAGCCAACGTCCGGCCACTGTCGAAAACATTCTGCTCCAGCTGGAAAAGCCTTTTCGTGTCATGCCCTCCTTCTCCTCCCTGTCTGAACAGGAAACAGCCGACCTTCTGTCCTACTTGAAGATACTTTAAGTTCTGCCTCCAATCATTTGACAAACGCGAGATTTTCTCGTATTAAATAGTTTTTATGTCATGAAGGAGGGACTCATGAAGAGGAGAGATTTTTTCGGAATGAGCGGGTGCGGTCTGCTCGGACTTATGATGGCTTATTTCGGGCTGACATCCTGCAAGAAAGGCGAGACTCCAACGGAGGAACCCGCTGCTGCTCAGGCGGCTGAAGAAGAGATTAACCAAAAGGAAGTGATCAAAAAATTACTGGTGGAGAAAAAAGGCCTGACCGCAGAAGAGGCGGATATCCAGATCGCTGAATTCGAAGAAAAGGTGTCCATGGTCAAGACCATGTGCATCTGCAAGACCTGCCCCACATACGTGCCTGAGGAAACAAAAAACGGATTCTGCCATCCTCTCATCGGGAAAAGCCAGATCATTACCGAGGAAAAAGGATGTGTCTGCCCCAACTGTCCGGTCTATAAGCAGATGAGCCTTAAACTCGGCTATTACTGCACGAGAAAATCGGAAATGGAGCAGCAGATGGCCAAAATGGATTAAGATGGTCTTCTTGAAATCCGATGAATAGACGGGTTCGAACGCTAAAAGAATGAAAAAACACTGGCGGTGCTTTGTGTGCAACGACATCCACTACGGAGTCAACCCTCCAGAGATCTGCCCGACCTGCATGGTGAAGAACGCTTACGTCGAGGTCTCAGCGGCAGAAGCTGAAACACTCTGCAGAACAGCCAAAGCAGAGAAGGCCGCCTTTGACAAAGAGGTTTTCCTCAAGGCAATCGAAAAATTTACCGAGAAAAACGAGTTCCAGATGAATCCTGATAGAGAAAAAGTCAACATGCTCTTGGAGGGAGTCTTCAACAACGAGAAAAACCAAGGCCTCAAATACTGTCCCTGCAGGCTGACCACCAAAGACTTTGAGGAAGACCTGAAGCTTGTCTGCCCCTGCAATTTCCTCATCCACGACACCTACAAAAAAAACGGAGAATGCTGGTGTGGGCTTTTTACAAGGAGAAAATAGAATGAAAAAAAAGATTATGTTCTGGGCCAGAGAATGTCCTCACTGCAAAAACATGATGCCTCTGGTGGACAGGTTGATCGATGAAGAAGGAATCGAAATCGAAAAACTCGAAATCTGGCACAACGAGGAAAATGCGGACCTGATGCGCTCTTTCAAAGACGTGATCGCGCCCAAATGCGGCGGCCAGCTCCGCACCCCCACCTTTTTTGACAGCGAGACCAACGACGTCATCTGCGGCGAGGTCGAGTACGAAGTACTCATAGATTGGGCAATGAAGTAGACAAAAAAAGGGATGGGACAGAAAGGGATAGGTGCACTCACTCAATAATTACGTAACATTTAACTCTTGTCATTGCGAGCGAGGCGCGGCAATCTCACAAAAAGAAATGTATTTTGACTCTATGAGATTGTCACACTCCCCTTGGTCGCTCACAATGACAAATTTATCTTATGAGATTGCCGCGCCTCGCTCGCAATGACACCATCTTCTTCGATGAATAAAAAAAGTGTTACCTCATTACTGAGCATAAGCACCTGTCCCCTTTTTTGGCTGTTCCTTTTTTGATTTTTTTTTATTTTATTTCTTTAAGCGTGTTGTCTTCTCCGACGATCAGAACTTTCGGCCTAAAATAATCAATCTCTTCTTCTTCCAGTACGACATAGGACGCCACGATCAGCCTGTCCCCTTTTTTAGCCTTGTGAACAGCTGCTCCGTTGACACCCACAACTCCTGAATCCTTCGGCCCTTTGATCAAATACGTGGAAAACCTTTCCCCGTTAGAAATATTGTAGACATGCACCTGCTCAAAAGGCTTCAAGTCCGCAGTCTCCATCAAACCTGAATCCAGCGTGAGGCTCCCCTCATATTCCAGGTTGGTCTCCGTGACTGTGAGTTTCTGGATCTTCGCTTTGAGCATTGTTCTTTTCATCGTGATTCACTCCTTTACCTGGAGAATCGTGTTGTCGATAAGCCTGACCTTTCCGATAAACACAGCCAGTGCAGCCAGAGCCTTATTCTCTATCTTCTGCACTGGATCAAGATTCTCCATGTCCACTATCTCCACATAGTCTATCTGAGCCAGCGGCTCCCGACCGATCATCTTTTTCATCCGCTCGATGATCTGATCTGCATCCGATTCTCCGTTCTCAACCATCACTCGCGCCTGTTCCAGACTCGCAGACAGAACACGCGCTGCGTTTCTTTCCTTCTGATTCAAGTAGGCGTTCCGGGAGCTCAGAGCCAGGCCGGCCTCTTCCCTCACTATGGGCATGACTTCGATCGTCACTCCAAGATTGAGGTCTTGAGCCATCCTTTTGAGGATGATCGCCTGCTGGGCATCCTTCTGGCCGAAGAAGGCCCTGTCCGGACTCACTATGCTGAAAAGTTTCAACACAACCGTGCAGACTCCCCGGAAATGACCCGGACGCGAACGGCCGCAGAGTTTGTCCTGGAGGTCATGCACTTCGACATACGTCTTGTATCCTTCGGGATAAATCTCCTGATTATCAGGGAGGAACAGATAATCCACCATTTCATTCTTTAAAAGCTCCACATCCCTTTGGATATCCCTGGGGTACTGCTGGAAATCCTCTTGAGGCCCGAACTGTGCCGGGTTGACATAAATACTGACGACAGTCACGTCGGCCCGCCGCACGGATTCCCTCACCAGGCTAAGGTGTCCTTCGTGGAGAAATCCCATGGTGGGCACAAACCCGATGCTTCTGCCGCGGGTTTTCTCTTCCAAGGCGGCCTTACGCATCTCTTTGGCTTTCGTGATAGTGTTCATGGCGGAATGCGTTTTTAAATGCGGAATCTTGCCTGATCCTCACTTCCCTTTTTTCTTTCCGGAGGATCCGGCACTCTTTTCATTCAACTTTCGAAGCAGCTCAGGCTTGAGATGATACGAGTGGTTGTCCGCCGGAAACTTCCCTTCTCTGACATCATCCCTGTACTTCTGGATCGCGGCGTGGAGAAGTTCATGAATATCGACATATTTTTTCACGAATTTGGGAAGGTATCCGTTTGAAAAGCCCACGAGATCGTGAAAAACAAGGATCTGTCCGTCACAATACGGGCCTGCCCCGATCCCGATCGTGGGTACGCGCAATCGTTCGGTAATCAGTTTGGCCAGCTCCATCGGAATGCACTCCAGAACCACGGAAAAGACACCGGCCTTTTCAAGGTTCAAGGCATCCTGGATGATCTTCTCGGCCTCTTCGACGTCCTTCCCTTTCACTTTAAACTGACCGAAATGATGGATGGACTGAGGCGTCAATCCGACGTGCCCCATGACCGGAATCTCGGCTTCGATCAGAGCTTCGATCAATTTGATTCTTTTCCTGGAAGCCCCCTCGATCTTCACGGCATGAGCACCCGCTTCTTTAAGGAAGAGGGACGCATTGTACACCGATTCCTCCTCGGAGAGGTGGAACGAAAAATAGGGCATGTCTCCGACGACCAGAGCATTCTGGGCTGCGCGGACCACAGGCCGGGTGTGGTGGATCATCTCCTCCATACTCACCGGGATGGTGTTTTCATACCCCAAGACCACCATGCCCAGCGAATCCCCCACCAGGATCAAGTCGATCCCGCTGGCATCCACGATCTTGGCCACCGGGAAATCATAGGCCGTGAGGGCCACAATTTTTTCATTCCTGTCTTTCTTGGACTGAAGGTCAGGAATAGTCACTTTTCGGGGTTTTTTTTCAGGCATGTTCTATCCTTTCTCCCCATCCCGTCCTTGATACCGAGATTGAGGTAAAGTCTTATGAATCTCTCACAACGACAGGCTTCAGAAAAACATCTTTGGTCTATTTCAATTTCTTCGAATCTTTGTTCTCTTTACCCAGGGGCACGTAATACAGCGGACTCTTCTTCATCTTCTTGATCCGGCCCACTAAATCCATTATATCTTCATCCCGGCTAAAATCCAAGTCGTCGGCCTTTACCACCAGAAGAGGAGTAGCCTGGTAGTTGAAGAAAAAATAGTCATAAGCTTCAAGAATGTCTTCCAAATACTTATTCGAGATGTTTTTCTCGAGAGGGCTTCCGTGCTTGGCAATCCGTTTCATCAAGGTCGGTAGAGAAACCTGGAGGTAAATGACTAGATCAGGCTTGGCTACTCTTTCTTCAAATATGCTGTATATCCTCTCATAAACAATCAGCTCATCATCCGTGAGAGTTTGATAGGCATATATTTTGTCCTTTTCGAACAGGTAATCGCAGATGATCCTTTCCTCGAACAAATCCCGCTGCATGAGATTCATCTGTTGGTGGTACCGGCTCACCAGAAAAACAAGCTGGGTGAGAAAAGCCGCGCCTTCCTTTTCATTGTAGAAATCTCTGAGATACGGGTTATCCACCCTGTCCGAAACAACCTTTCCACCAATCTTCCGGGCGAGAACATCCGCCAGTTTGTGTTTTCCGGATCTGAAGACACCTTCCACGGCGATGTGATTGAAGATGATTTGTTCCTTATCTGACATGATCAGAAACCCGTATCCCCAGATGGAGCGAATTCGGGAAGCCTACAAAATAACCCACATCAAGGGATAAGTCAATCGTACAAATATGGGGTCAGGTCTCAATTTTCCAATTTCGCTTAGATTCTGATGCAGGTCTTATTCTTCCTTTTCTTTCCATAAAGAAAAAATGGAAAATTGAGACCTGACCCCTTTTATTTCGAGGCTCTGTCTCGCTCTTTTCTCTCTTTGAGAAACTCGATGAGTTCCTCAAAGAGATGCTGAGGATTCTCGATTCCCTCTTCTCGCCACAGCTCTCTCAGAGTGCACCACAAAGGTTCTCCGCATCGGATGCATCTGACTCCATGTCGCGAAAGAAAGCCCACAGCTTCAGGGTATTTCTCGACAAGGGCTTCAACCGGAGTCTCCAGCGAAACTTCGATGTCCATCAATCCCCGAATTTGATGCCCTGGGCCAGAGGAAGTTCTTTCGACCAGTTGACGGTGTTGGTTTGACGGCGCATGTATCCCTTCCAGGCGTCCGAACCAGACTCCCGGCCTCCTCCGGTCTCCTTTTCGCCGCCAAAGGCTCCTCCGATCTCTGCTCCGGATGTCCCGATATTAACATTGGCAATACCACAGTCCGAACCCTCATGCGAGAGGAACTTTTCCGCAGTCAGTAGATTCGTGGTGAAAATGGCACTGGATAATCCTTGCGGAACTTCGTTATGGAGCCGGATGGCATCTTCGATGTCCTCGTATTCCAGGAGATACAGGATCGGGGCAAACGTCTCGTCATGCACGATCTCCGTCTGAGCCGGCATTTTCACGATGGTGGGCTCGACAAACTGATCGCCCAATTTCTCAAGGCTGTGACCCCCGCAAAGGACTTCTCCTCCTTGCTCCTTGGCCTTCTCCAGAGCCGCCATCATATCCTCCACCGCTGCCTTTGTCACCAGCGGACCCATCAGGATTCCTTCCTCCATCGGATTTCCGATATTCACCTGCTTGTAACTCTGGACGATCCTCTCGGTCAGTTCAGAAGCGATCGACTTGTGCATGATGATCCGCCGAGTGGTCGTGCAGCGCTGACCTGCGGTTCCGACCGCTCCAAACAGGATCGTCCGGACGGCCATATCCAGATCCGCATCCTCGGAAACGATAATGGCGTTGTTCCCGCCAAGTTCGAGAATCGTTCTCCCGAACCGCTTGGCCACTGCCTCCGAAACTCTTCGCCCCATCTGGGTCGATCCTGTGAAGGAAATCAGAGGAAGCTGCTCGTCATTGATCATTCTCTCCCCGACGACAGCGCCGCGGCCGATCGCGATGTTAAAGATTCCCTGAAGCCCGTGGTCGGCCATAACTCTGTTGCAGATGTGCTGGACAGCCACGGCAGTCAACGGCGTATCCGATGAAGGTTTCCAGACAGTCGTATCTCCGCAGACTGCGGCGATGGCCGCATTCCAGGACCAGACCGCTACGGGAAAATTGAAGGCTGAGATGACGCCGATCGCTCCCAGCGGATGCCACTGCTCGAACATCCTGTGGGCCGGACGTTCGGAGTGCATGGACAAACCGTAGAGTTGACGGGAAAGGCCCACGGCAAAATCACATATGTCGATCATCTCTTGGACCTCTCCCACACCTTCGGCTTTGATCTTGCCCATCTCCAGAGTTACCAGCTCACCCAGAGGTTCTTTCAGTTCTCTGAGAGCCTCACCCAAATCTCTGACAAAAAGGCCGCGCTTTGGGGCTGGAGTCATACGCCACGTTTTAAATCCTTGAACCGCATGCGCGATGACCTGATCGTATGTCGTGTCTGTGGCCTGGAGGACTTTGGCGATCGGCTCTCCTGTGGCCGGATTATAGGAGACAAGCTCCTGGCCCTGAGGGTCTTCAAACCAGGCATCTCCGCCCGAGCACGCACCGGTGTTCACGTCTTTGATATTTAATTTTTCCAGTATTTTTTTCATCTGTCTTTCCTCTTTGAGTCCTTTCTTTCCTATTTTTCCTGCATGAAGGGATAACGGTAGTCTTTCGGAGGATTCAGGTTCTCCTTCACCGCCCGGGCGCTCGTCCACCGCAGGAGGTTCAGGTAAGAACCAGCTTTATCGTTTGTCCCGGAACCCCTGGCTCCACCGAAAGGCTGCTGACTGACCACGGCTCCTGTGGGTTTGTCGTTGATGTAGAAGTTTCCGGCGGCATGCCGGAGGGCAATGAACGCCTCATCTATGGCCGCCCGCTCGTTTGCAAATATCGAACCCGTCAGACCGTAAGGGGAGGTGCTGTCACAGATTTTGAGAGTCTCCTTGTATTTTCCCTCGGGATAGACATAAATGGTGAGAACCGGCCCGAATATCTCCTCTTCCATGAGCTTGTGCTTGGGATTCGTGACTTCGACCAGGGTGGGCTCGATGAAATATCCTGTGGAGTCGTCGTAGGATCCGCCTTGAATAATTTCGGCCTCCTTCGACTCTTTGGCATACTCGATGTATTCAACGATGCTGTCAAAAGCCGGCTTGTCTATGACTGCTCCGATAAAATTCGTGAAATCCGTGATGTCACCCATCTTTATGGATTTCACTTCTTTTAAAAGTCCATCCCTAATGGTTGGCCAGAGGTTGGAAGGGATATAAGCCCGGCTGGCCGCAGAACATTTCTGGCCCTGGTACTCAAAGGCACCGCGGACTAGAGCGATGACCACAGCTTGAGGATCTGCAGAGGAATGGACAAAGACAAAATCTTTCCCACCAGTCTCTCCCACGATTCGCGGATAGCTTTTGTATTTCATGAGGTTGGCACCGATGGTCTTCCACATTCCTTGAAACACAGAAGTGCTTCCTGTGAAATGAACGCCAGCCAATTCCGGCTTTTCGAGGACCGGATCCCCGATATGCCGACCGGGCCCGGGGATGAAGTTGATCACTCCGTCGGGCAATCCGGCTTCCTTCCACAGCTGGGTCAGAAAATAGGCCGAATAGACTGCGGATGAGGCGGGTTTCCACAGGACTGTGTTTCCCATCATGGCCGGCGATGTCGGAAGGTTTCCGGCAATGGATGTGAAATTGAAAGGTGTCACCGCAAAAACAAAACCTTCCAATGCCCTGTATTCCATATAGTTCCACGTCTCGGCAGAAGAATCCGGCTGCTGGGCATAGATCTGGCTCATATAATAGGGATTGAAGCGGTAAAAATCGATCAGCTCGCAGGCCGAGTCAATCTCCGCCTGATGAGCAGTCTTCGACTGCCCGAGCATGGTTGCCGCATTGAGCACATCACGGTATTTCGTCGCCAGGAGTTCGGCCGCTCGAAGAAATATGGCGGCCCGTGAAGTCCATTCCATCTCTGACCAATCCTTCCAGGCCTTTTTGGCCTCCTTCACGGCCATATCCAGCTCTTTGGGTCCGGCTTTATGGTAGCGGCCGAGAAGATGTTGATGGTCATGGGGACAGCGGCAGTCCGCCAAATTTCCCGTACGAACTTCTTTTCCTCCGATGATCAGAGGAATCTCGATCTCCTCGCCCAGCATTCTCTCCAGCTGCTTTTTCAAAGCTTTTTTTTCTGGCGAGCCCGGTGCAAAACTGAACACGGGCTCGTTGAAAGGGGTAGGAATGTTAATTATGGCATTCATCTCAATGTCCTCCTTTACCGATAGTAAATGTTTTTATTAATTTATGAATACTAATAGGATTCGGTCAGATGACTCACTACTATATTATTTTCTTCTGTGGAGTTCAAGAATCTCGTCAGAGTCCGAGTTCTTGGTCGATGCCCTGCATGGCTTCTATGCAGAGGGAAATGAACTCATCCAGCTCGAGCGGGATATTCGTGCACTGCTCGATGTCTTCTCTCCGCGCACCCCGTGCAAAGCTCTTTTCTTTATAACGTCTCTGTACGAATCCCAAGTCGATTTCCTTGAGCTTTTTGCTGGGATGCATCAATGTCGCGGCGATGATCAGTCCGGTGAGGGGATCAATGGAAAAGATAGCCCAGTCCATTGCGTTCTCGCAGGGCACCTGAGCCGCATGGGCCTTGACCGCATGAATGATCTCTTCATCGATTCCATGTTCCGCTAAGATCTTAACTGTCTCAGTGGTATGGAGTTCCGGGCTTTTCTCTGTAATCTCATAATCCATGTCATGGAGAATTCCCGCCAGCCCCCATTTCTCCTCATCCTGGCCGATCCTCCGGGCCACAGTCCTCATGCAGGCCTCCACGGCCAGAGAATGCTTGACCAGATTTTTGTTTTTGAGGTGTTCTTTTACGAGCTCTAAAGCTTCTTCTCTATTCATTCGTCTCACTCCTTTTTCTCATTTATTTCAAATTTTGATTCTTTTGCACTGAAAACGGAATTTCGGCTGCAGCATTCTCTTTCCCGTCGAAAACTCTGACACCGACAATGTAATCTCCTGATTTCTCCGGTATCCACACCCAGGAATTGGTCTCTGAGCTTTCCTGAACCACAACTCTCTCCCCCCCTTCTTTCAGATAAAACTCGTACTGCGGCATGAAAAAACCTCGAACGGATGCGGTGAATTTGACTTCCTCACCCACTTGTTGAGGCGATTGTTTGGATGTTCTCAGGGACACCCTCACTCTCTTCTTCAGGAAGAGAATTCTTCCTCTATCCTTCTGGTTGTCATAGAGGCTGAAGAGAAGATAAGGAGCGAACCATACGGGATTGGATTTGACTTCCTTCTTGGCATCAAACTCCCCGACTTTCTCTCCTGTTTCCAGGTCAAAGCTCACCAGGAGAGAAGAAAGCGAGGAAACAACCACCCGTTCTCCAGAAACCTCGAGCCGATAAAAACTCCTGGAGGGGATCATCTGCCACCAGAGAATATGACCTTTCTTCTTGTGCAGGCAGTACACCACATTATTCCAGCAGAGAAAAAGAATTTTCTTCCTGGCAAGAACAGGGGACGTAAAGATCTTCCCTCCAGTCTTGACTTTCCATTTCTTTTTTTTCTTTTGAAGACCGAAACAATAAAAATAATGGTCATCCGCACCAAAATACACAAGATTCTTTTCGACAAGAGGAGGGCCCTGAATCTTCCCGTCGACTCTGATCTTCCCGATGAGAGCACCTTCCCGGGAGAGGATATACAGATTGTGGTCATCGCAGCCAAATACGATCTTATTGTCCGCATAAATGGGGGTAGAGCGGATGGCGTCTTCTGCCTGGAATCTCCAGAGTTCCTTCCCGTTCGCAGTGCCGAACGCATAAAAATTTCCTTTCTCTGTACCGAGGCATACAGCCGTATGGAGTTCCGCAATTCCGGAGGTAATGACCTCCCCCACATCAATCTTCCATAAAAGGTTCCCTTTTTTATCCAGGCAGTACAGTGTATCGTTGTTGTCACAGACATAAATATTTTCCGTGCCAAGGGAGGGAGGGCTGATCAAATCTTCGGACACCTGAGTTTCCCATAAGATTTGACGTTTC
>JABAOC010006837.1_pt6 | contig 20673 bp, 20 predicted proteins | sample 7062161 | NCBI WGS metagenome assembly JABAOC01 (sample SAMN14538625, study PRJNA623070) | marine sediment metagenome | biome: marine biome [ENVO:00000428]; feature: marine pelagic biome [ENVO:01000023]; material: deep marine sediment [ENVO:00002113] | place: India: Gulf of Khambhat ... | reverse complement strand
CTTACTTTATAACGTTTGGACACGATGATTCGAAAATGTTATGATATATTTTGATTTTCCACCTGAATTGAAGGACGAGGCCATGAAGATCAACATGTTATTTATTCTTGCGACAACAGCGAGTACTCTTGGCGTTGCCGGGATTGCCTTTGCTAAGCAGACAAACAAAACTCTCGGCGAACATCTGATGCCGAATCAATCTAAGACCGGAGAAGTGGACGGCGAACCGAACTCAAAGGGCCTCGCCAAGAATGATTCAGGAGCAACCTGGGGCCTCCATGAGCCGTTTAATAACTGTGTTCCGTGTCACGGCGATCAGTCGGAACAAGCTTCCACGAATCAGGCGAACCTTGTCGCTCTTGTGCCGAAGTTGTGTTATGGATGTCATAAAGATTACATTACACTGGATGGATGGGTGCACGGTCCCGTGGCTACCGGTGAGTGCCTGTTGTGTCATGAGCCACACAAAACAGACAACAAATCTCTGCTTAGTAAACCGATACCTGAGTTGTGCCATCAGTGTCACGAATCCAAGACGCTCCAGCCCGTTGCCAATCACTCGGACGAGTCATACGCGCATTGTTCCGATTGTCATGACGGCCATACAAGCCCGGGCAGGATGCTCCTCAAACAGGACTTCCTCAAGACCGATGCGGGGCTGGATTATATCAGTAAAAATCCTTCTACCCAGCCGCTGTACACGTTTGTTGACCGCCGGGGTTCTCTTAGCGGGTTGTGTGGCGTCAAAGTGATGGCTGTGGTTGAAAAACCGGATTTGTTCGAGCGTTATGGCCTGACAGAGAATGACGTAAGGTCAAAAGTCGAAATGCAGTTGCGGCGAAATGGCGTTAGAGTAATAGACCGTAAAGAACGAATAGTACGGCAATCATGGCTCTATGTGTACCTTCGTCTGATGGAAGTGCCGTCTCAACATCATTCTGAACGAGTCCGTGCATTATCGGGAAGCTTAAATATATTCTTGCGGCAGAAGGTGGAGCTGCTTGGTACGCTGGGCGATAGCAAAAGAAGATTCTGCACGGCCACAACCTGGGATACGGGCGATATTGTGATTTGGGGAGCAACACAGATTGAAGAGGGGCTTGACGAAACCATTGAAGTACTTGTGGAGAAGTTTAGCAAAGATTACCTGGATGCTAATCCCAAAGACCAGGCCTCGGTGCCAGTGCGTGGTGAAGACTAACATCTCCACCACGAAGGTTGGCGAGACTTTCTTAATCAGCCCAATCGTGTCTGGATTATGGCGTGCCTCTCAGAGATCAGGTCCGTTTACTTATTCTTCAGTTGTGGGTAGAGTTTCAGCAGCAACCCCGTATTTGAGAAAGCATAATCATTGATAGCAGACTATGTTGTCATTCACCTTTCATCAATTCAACTACTTCCTGAGCATTGTCAGAATGGATCAGAGCCTTACAAAAGGACTTTGAGTTGGCTAATTTTGCTATTTCTGCAAGGGCCTCCACATGAGGACCAGATTGGCCGGGGGGAGCCAGCAAAAGAAAAAAGAGCTTTGACGGCTCCCCATCGAGTGAATCAAAGTCGATTCCTTCAGGAGCTATACCGATAGCAAGTTTCAGGCTGGAAACGGCTACAGTTTTAGCATGAGGGACAGCGATACCTTTCTCCAGTCCGGTACTCTGCCTGTCTTCTCGTTCCTGCACTGCTTTCAGTACGGTATCAAAATCATCAATTTCATCAGCGTCTTTTAATATCCGGACAAGTTCCCGTAAAACATCTGGTTTATCTTTCGACTCAAGAGGTATTTTTACAATTTTTTCTACAACCATGTCAATTAACGCCATAACCTGCTTCTCCTGAACTTTCAAATATGAACATAACTCTTATTCAATTCCCATATTATGCCAGTGATTCGTACATTTCCCAGACTCTGTCTTCATCTTTGACAATTAGGACAGAACAGGTAACCGCGCGCATTGCCCGCTCGGATTCGTCGTAAAACTCGTCTCTTCTGCTTCTGATCCGGGACAGTTCGCCAATTACGAGCAGATCGACCTCGTCCTCATTTACAGCGTTGACTATTTCCTTATTGACACTACCTTTACGGAGTTTCTTAACAATTGATACTCCTTTTTTCATGGCAAGTTCATTTACATAATTTAGATACCGTTCAGCATCAGCCTCCNNTTCACAGCAAGTTCATTGATATAATTAAGATACCGCTCGGCATCGGCTTCCATATCATGCTCATATTCAACCTGCTCATCTTTGAGGAATATCCTTGCCTTAAGAAGGTCTTCCACTGCTCTGATGTTGATAACGTAGAGGGCAATAAGTTCCGCTCCGCAAAAAGAGGTAAGGCATACCGCATACTGAGCAGCGGTGACAGACTGCTCAGTACCATCAACATATACCATTATTTTTTTTATAGGATTATTCACGATTTATCTCCTATATTTTGACTCCTTTTTTTCTCAAGGTTCTCCTTAACCATTTTCATGAGAATGACCATGTCTCGTTCGTTCTCTTCAAGTCTGCCTTCAATATAATGTACGGTCTCTTTCAGATCGGGGATAGCGATTTTTTCGAGTGCATTGACCTTTCTAATGGTCTTTTTTACCTCATTAGCAAGCCGCAGTACAGATATTTTAAGCTCGGAGAGCTTGCCGAGCAGATGGAGCACTTCCTTGAAGAAATGCAGAGAGCTGTCGATCCAGAAACTTGTGCCCATTGGGCTGTAGTGGGGCGAGTGTTCCTTGAACTCGGTCTCTATTACCGGAAGAGTAACTCCCATAACCCTCCTGGAACGAACGGTGATATCCGTAGTGATATTGACAGCCCCGGTCAGATATTGCACTTTAAGCTTTCCCATGTCGAAGACGGTTTCTTCAAGGGCTTTGTATGCTTTTGCTAATGCGTTTTCGACCCGGTTTTGAAAGTCCACTGTTTGGTCGACCAGCGCCAAAAGTTCGATTATCAGAATATTCCTCTTCTGGTCGAGAAGCTCATAGCCCTGCTGGGCAAACATAAGATCGTTTCTGAGTCTGAGCAGATTCGTCTTTGTCGGTGCATAATTGAGCTGTGCCATTTCTAATCCCTGCTAATCTCCATAATATTTCTCTATTTCCTCTTCCGTAATCCTATGCAGTTCTTCGACAGGCAGAGTTCTCAATACCTCCCATCCGAGGTCCAGCGTCTGCTCGATGCTTCTTTCCTCGTCCGTGCCCTGGGAAACAAACTTCTGCTCGAATTCCTTTCCGAATTCGAGATAGTTATGATCCAGAGGTGTCAATTCTTCTTCGCCGATGACCGAGGCCAGGTTGCGTACATCTTTTACATAACTGTATGCGGCGAAAAGCTGACTTGCAAGATGCGGATGGTCCTCTCTGGTCATGCCCTCACCGATGCCGTCCTTCATCAAGCGGGAAAGGGACGGTAACCCCGCAACCGGTGGAAAAATCCCTCTTCCATCCATTTCTCTCTCGAACACGATCTGCCCTTCGGTGATATATCCGGAAAGATCGGGCACCGGATGGGATATATCATCATTTGGCATCGTCAGAATGGGCAGTGACGTAATCGAGCCTTTATGTCCTTTAATCATTCCCGAGCGTTCATACAGTTCGGCGAGATCTGAATACAGATATCCGGGGTATCCTTTCCGAGATGGTATTTCACCACGGATGGTGGATATTTCTCGCAGTGATTCACAGTAATTGGTCATGTCGGTCATTATGACCAGGACGTGCATATCTTCATTGAATGCCAGATGTTCTGCAAGGGTCAGGGCTGTCCTTGGCGTAATCAGCCGCTCGATTGATGGGTCATCTGCAAGAGACAAAAAGAGGGCGACGTTTTCGAGCGCTCCGCTTTCCTCAAAGGAGCGTGTGAAGAACCTCGCCACATCATGCTTTACTCCCATCGCGGCGAAGACGACGGCAAACTCGGTATCCGTTCCCCGTATTTTTGCCTGCCTTGCGATTTGTGCCGCAAGCTCATTGTGGGGCAGGCCGTTGCCCGAAAAAATGGGAAGCTTCTGGCCGCGAATTAGTGTATTCATTCCATCTATAACAGAGATGCCGGTCTGTATGAAATCCCGGGGATACTGTCGAGCAGTAGGATTGATGGCCAGTCCGTTGACGTCCAGCTCGAGGTCGCTTCGCTGCGGCGGTCCTCCGTCGATCGGCCGTCCCAGGCCGTTGAATACCCGCCCCAGCATCTCCTTTGAGACGGAAATGGTTAGCGGTTCTCCACAGAAGCGGATTCGTGTATCCGGGAGAGTTAGACCTGAAGTTCCTTCAAAGACCTGGACTACGACAATATTCGTTGATGATTCCAGCACAATCCCCAGCCGGACGTTGCCCTGTTTGTCAACACACTCGATAAGCTCTCTGTATCCCACGGGGTGTGTTTTGCTGACAAAAATGAGTGGGCCGTCAATTTTATCCACACCAATGTATTCACGTCCGGATAGCAGACGTCTGTTTTCTGTTTCAGGCATACAAAGTCTCCATTTGATCCATCGAACGCTCCAGGCGGGCTTCGATTTTGTCGAGTCCGGAAAGGTTGTCATTAGGAATCGAAAATTTCATTTTTATTATGTCCTGATATACTTTCATTTTTTTTAATTTTGCGAGGATTGCGCCCTTCTTTATCGCATCGGAGCCGCGTTTCCAGTAAGTGACAATGATGTGAAGCATTTTTGCCTGCTTCTCTATGGTAGAGAACGTATCAATCTTGTCATAGGCATTCTGCTGTAAGAACGCGTTTTTGAACAATGTGCATACTTCCAGCACGAATCGCTGTGTATCGGGCAATGCATCGGGGCCGACCAGCTTTACGACCTGTTGAAGCCGTACTTCTCTGTGGAGCAGCTCCATTATCGCCGTTCGGTCGGCAAGCCATTCAGCACTGACTTGTTGCTCCCACCATGAAGCCATATCATTGAGATATTCGCTGTAACTGTCAAGCCATGAGATGGCGGGATAATGCCGGGCGTTGGCAAGGTACCGGTCAAGAGCCCAGAAACAGCGGATAAACCGCTTCGTATGCTGTGTCACAGGTTCAGAGAAGTCCCCACCCGGCGGAGNNGGAGATACGGCGCCGATTATTGTGACGGAACCGCTTTGGCCGTTCAATGTTTCCATCGAGCCGGCACGTTCATAGAATTCCGCTATTTTGGTCGGCAGGTAAGCGGGAAATCCTTCTTCGGCAGGCATCTCTTCCATACGGCCTGACAGTTCACGAAGAGCTTCGGCCCAGCGTGATGTTGAGTCCGCCATAACTGCAACGTGATATCCCTGGTCTCTGAAGTATTCGGCCATGGTTATTCCGGTGTAGATACTTGCCTCTCGGGCGGAGACCGGCATATTGGAAGTATTGGCAATCAGGATAGTGCGTTCCATTAGCGATCGGCCGCTCCTCGGATCGATTAGTTTCGGAAATTCGGTAAGTACATCCGTGATCTCGTTACCTCGTTCACCGCAGCCGATATACACAATAATATCAGCGTCACACCATTTTGCCAACGCCTGCTGCGTCATCGTTTTGCCGGTCCCGAATCCGCCGGGAATGGAAACGGTTCCTCCCTTTGCGACGGGAAAGAGCGTGTCAATTACCCGTTGGCCTGTAATCAGTGGGATGTCCATAGCCAGACGGCTTCGCGTCGGCCTTTGAACTCGGATTGGCCACCGATGCATGAGAAAGAGGTCTTTCTTCTGTGATTCATCGGTTCTCAGTACGCCAATCACATCTTCTACTGTGTACTCGCCTTCGGGCACTATCGACTCAAGGACGCCTCTGTCGTTCGGGGCAATGAGAATCTTGTGAAGGATGTTCTCCGTTTCCTGGACGGTCCCGAGGATTGTCCCCCCGGAGATGCTGTCTCCTTCTTTCGCCGAAGGAACAAAGTGCCATTTCTTTTTTCTGTCCAATGACGGAATAGTAATTCCCCGCTTAATATAAATATCCGACATTTCCCGGATAGATTCGAGCGGTCTTTGGATGCCATCATAAATCGTGCCCACCATGCCGGGACCCAGTTCCACGGAAAGCTGCATTCCTGCTCCATAAACAGGATCATAGGGAGCGATTCCTGTCGTGTCCTCGTAGACCTGAACCACGGCGCTGTCGGTTTCGAGTTTGATAAGTTCACCGATGAGATTTTCCTTACCTACGCGGACCAGTTCGAACATCTCTGCATCGGTAATCCCCATCACTTCTATTACGGGGCCGTTAACCCGTCTAACATGTCCTATAATCCTGTTGTTCATAATTATTCTTTTTGATCGTGGCTAAATAGTGTGTTGTAAATCAGCGTTCGAATCTCTCGTTGCTTGCGCAACATTCGCGTTCTGACCTGATTATTAAAGGCGGTGCGCCCGTCAGCGGCGGTCAAGACGACACCTTGGGATAGCAAAGGTTTTGCATCGGACAAAGTCAGTGATGTCTGTCTGCCGGTTTGCTTTTGGATTCTTCTTGCGATTTCTGAAAGCATGTGACCGTTGATCAATGCCCGCTCTTCTTTCGAGGTGTTGATCTGGGCGGATTCGGCGCCCAGGCCAATGGCCGCCTCTGTAATCCAGTTCACCAGAACAGATCTGTAGTTTTCGTCACCGGTCATTGAATAGAGTTTCTTTTCCACTCGGTCCATGATGTCTTGTACTATAGAGTCCTGGACACGCATGGAACAACGTTTTACCTCACGTTCGGCTGCGGAAATAATCTTACTCTTTGCAGTTTCTGCCTGTTCTTTCGCTTTCTTGTGAGCATCATTCAGCAGCGATTCGATTTTCTTCTCAGAATGTTTTCTTTTTTCCGCCGCTTGGGCCTCTGCTTCTTTTATTATCTTTTCTTCTTCGGCACGGGCATCTGCTTCAATGCCCGAAATCAGAGCGACCTTTTCTTTGTCAACCGTTTCCATAGACAGTTACGCTTTCTTCAAATATGTGCTCCTGCACATATCACAGTTTCAAACCGATGGCTGCATTTACCATCTCTCTTATTCCAGGTCTGCCGGTTTTTGTGCTATGTCTGTCCGGGATTTCCACAATAAGCGGAAAACTCACTGTAAACAGATATTTATCAACCGTTGGGCGTATCATATCGGCAACGCTTTCGGTAATAATAATGATGCTGATATCCTTGTCCTCGAGTATTACCTGAAAAGCGCGCCGTGCTTCGTCGGCAGAAGTCGCAACCTTGCCTGAGACGCCCACCATCCCGAATCCAAGCACCGTATCTTCATCGCCAATAATCGAGTATTTCATGGTATTGCTATATCTTACCGAGAATCATTAATGCTGTGATAAAGCCAAATACAACGAGCCCTTCAGCAAGCGCTACAAAAATCAGGGCCTGGCCGGCAATCTGCGGTTTTTCCGCAACTGCACCCATGGCAGCGGCACCGACATGAGAAATCGCAATCCCGGCACCAATGGCGCCGAGACCGAAAGCGACAGCAGCGGCGATGAGGCCGTATTTCATTACGCCTGCCTTAGTCAATGACATATCCATGGATTCTTCGTCCGGTGAGGTCCCCGCAAAAGCATTTGCGCAAAACAATGTTCCAACTATTGCCATCACGGTAAAAAGCGCAATTATGCTCTGGGTGATTTGTGATTTCAGTTTTCTCTCAGCTTCAACCATAGTGTTCTGTTCCTTTCTTATTTGTGGCTGCTACTTAGTGAAATTGGTGTATATAGTTTTCCAGTTCCGTGAAAGAACTTCGTGAAGAATTCATAGTAATTAAGCCTCAATGCCTGTATTCCGGCGGTAAGACCCTCAAGCCCAATGACAAGGATGTTTCCGAGTATGAGAATGATCACAGAGCTAATACCTGAAGTCATCTCAGCAAGCGTGAAAAATGAAACCATTAGGCAAACATGGGCTATACCAAGCCCGGCCACTCGCATAAAGGAGAGAGTATTGGAAAGATATCCGCTGAAAATCTCGAGAAGCTTGACTATCCATTCCATGAAGAAGTTGAGCACTGCGAAAACGGGATTAAACTTCTCGCCGGCCCTCCCGGCCTTGTGCTTAAAGTAGTGATAAGGCCCTTTGATGAACAGCAGCAGCGAGGGTAGCCCCACCGATAGAAATAATGTTGTCCTCGGGGGAAATTCCTTGTAGTTGTGTGCTATGAAATAGGATGCAATATAGATCCCTCCGGCATAGATCCAGCCGCCGAGAATGCCGCCCTTATCAAAGAGCAGCTCAATCCATTTTTTCTCCCGGGTAATGTTAATCCAATTGAAGAGCAGGCCGAGGACAATAACGGAGATGCCGAAGTATATGGTAATTGATAATATATCAAAAACGCTATTGATTGCGGAATTATTTGTACGGTGGCCTGCTATAATGCCGTGAAAATCGAACCAGAGCGGCGGGAAAAGACCTGTACCAAAGAAAGACCCAAAAAGAGCGCCGAAGAATATTGACGAGCAGCCGCACCAGACAACGAGCCATGAAAGATTGCGGAAGCCCTGTTTCTGTTCATTATTCCTCAAAAAATATGCGCCAAGTGCACCGAGGATTGCAAGGATCAAACCTTGTCCTACGTCGGCGAACATCAGTCCGAACATTGCCAGATATAATGGCATTACAAAAGGAGTTGGGTCGATAGTTCCGTACCTGGGAACGCCGAAATTGCTGACCAGCATCTGGAATGGGGCGAGCACCTTCGGATTGTTTAACCACACAGGGACTTCATCGCCGATGACGCCCGCGCTGCCTGCTTCATTCCATTCCAGGTAACAGCGGTCTTCACATGCCTGCTTTATCTTTCTCGTCAGCCTCTCCTTCTTGGATGAGGGAAGCCATCCCGTAAAAATTACCGTTCGGGAAGACGATTTGAAATTTTCCTGAATCTTCAAAAAAAGTTCGTTGATGCGAAGATTAGTCCATATTTCGGTCAGGTTCTTGGCCTCCTTCTTCATCAGATCATGCACCTTCTTTTCGACTTTTTTCTGCTCCTCGGCCAATGCTTGGAGCTTTACGGAAAGTTCCTTGAAGACATCCTCTTTCACCGACCGCAGCTCAGGAGGAAGTTCGACTTTGGTCCATCCGGCCTTCACCAGAATCTTGTTTATCTGCTCATTGTCTCTTTTCATTGAAATTAAGAGATGATGAGCCATATCACCTTCCTGTCCCATTGCTACATTTAACGAAGGCAGGTCTCGCAGGGCATCTTCGAACTGTCTTACGTTAGCAGCGGGGAGTTTTCCGATCTGCATGGAAATAAAAGAATGTTTTGCCGGGAGTGTGACGTCGGAAATACCTATGCCGTAGAGTTCTACCTGACGCCTGATGTCTTCGAGCTTGAGTATCTCCTGCTGAAGCACTCGTTGCCTCTCCCTGAAGCTTTCACGCTCACCGGCCATTTTGTCGAGGCGGGCTGTCTCGCTTTCAATGTTGACCGCAGTTCGGTTATTCAGATCTGTTTCTCGCGGTGCCGAAGGAATGACGCCGCCTGTATACAGGAATCCTTCAATCCGTTTTCTTAAGTCTGATATTTCCGTCAGAGAGGTTTTCGGTTTGATTTCCGACAGACTTACCGGTTTCTCACCTTCAAGTTCCGATACATTGATGAGCTGCATTACCCCTTCGCGAAGAAGTGCTTCGGTGACCGGCTCACAATCCTTTGCGAGCACTACTGCGAATAGCTGTATCATCTCGGTAGTAAACATCATATCATGCTCTCGATCCGTTCTTGTTCTATGCAATAATATTTTGCATTCAATATTGTCCTGATTTTCTTTAACTCGTTTCGTTTGAGCACAAAATATGCAAGTATAATCCCTATCGTAAACGGATACCCGGTCAGGATGCGCTGGACCTCATGCTTCATGATTTCTTCCAGTATCCGGCGTATAAGCAGCAGTCGTGAGGTACTGTCTGACGTATGGGAGGAGAGCAGGGTTGACAATCCCGGATATTTGCTTTTGACAAATCCCTGAAGCACGGAAGTGACGTTCTGAGCGACGTACAATTCTTCCATTACGGCCATATCGAGATTGAATCCCCCCGGTACGATGGCAGCCAGAACAGCCTCAATGGGTAAATCATAGAAATTCTTGAATCGGATGATCCAGTTAATGTTCTGCAAGTCGATTTCTACACCCACAAGTCTCATCGCCAAAGTACGATCTTTGTGGTCCAGCTTATCGATGGAAGCAAGAAGGTTTTTATAATAGAAATGGTCGAAGGCAATTTCCATGCGGAACAAAGAGCCTTCCGATTCGACAGTGTGGTAGTATTTTCTGATAATCTGGTTGTAAGGAGTGCCTTCACATGCGCCCGCAATCTCATCAAAACTTTCGGCATTTACGATAATGTCGAAAGGTATGTCATGAATGATTCGCTCGTACAATATATAATGTATGCCGGTATCACTCGAGCGCTTCCGGATTTTTCTGTCGAAATAGATTCTTATGGCGTTCTTAAGGTTATCGATTTCAAACTGGCTCAGCAACGCGTCGACAAGCTCCATGGAATTACGATGAAGGTACTGCCTGATGTTCCTGTAGAGTTCAATTTCACTCTTTAACAATTCGAGTTCTGCCTGCTTCAAGTCACCGGTCGTCGAGTATGTTCTCTCAAGCCCGGCAAAAGGAGTGTCCCTCAAAAGAACCAGCGCTGCCTCAAGGGACGGGCTTTTAACTAATTCGTCGAATACGTCGTCAGGGAGGATCTTGCTAATCCGTGCACGGAGCTTTGCGTTGATAAATGAATATTTCGATAATGGGCTGGCCATTACTTACTGTCCCTCTCATGCCCCGTGGTCAGTATGATCTCGCAGATATTGTCAACAAGACTTTCTATCTCAGTGGTTTTATTGTTGAGAAGAGTGCCCTTTTCCTCCCTTGCCTTCTTCAATTTTTCCTCGCTGATGCGTTCGGCCTCCTTCTTCGCATTTTCAACGGTAGTTTGCACTATTTTAAGGGCCTGATGTTTCGCATCATTCAACTTCTCCGAGCTTTCCTTTTCTGCCGAACGTTTTATTTCAGCGGCCCTCTCGCGAGCCTGCTTGATAATATCGCCGACCCTTTCTTCGGCCTGAAGTACTTCTTTGATTATCCGTTTCATAAGAACCAGATCCTGAACAGAAAGAATATGAATAATTTAATTTTGGTATAAATATATACAATGAGAGTCGAAATTACCAGTATGTCAATAGTCTATATTTTTAGTTGAACTTATGCAATCCTTAATTATCAGCTAACAATTTGATTACATTTTATATGGCAAAGGCAATTGTTTTCTTGCTATCCGTATCGAATTCGATATACTTGTTTGTGAGAGGTAGATGTATATAATTTAGGTAGAATTAGGTTGTATGAACAAGCATTACTGCGTCACAATGAAAAAGTCTTCCGGTACAGGCGTCATTATTTTTTTGTCTGCGTTGCTGATTTTTAATATGATCGGTGAGGCTTTTTGCTATCCACAAAACCGAAGCAGACTAAGGTTGAAAAAGATGCCTTCTTCAAGAGAAGAGATAGATCTTGAACATGTTCCTTTCAAGATTTTATTTGAAACTTATCGTGATACTGATGGGAGACTTAATTGGGAATTGTTCCAGATGAATGCTGATGGCTCCAATCAGGTCAATCTTACTCGAACTCCTGATTTAGATGAGATGTATCCCCACGCTTCGCCGGACGGAAGGAAGATTTGTTTCGTTGTTGATGAGGGAAGCCGAAGAGATAAGGTTCGTAGTGTCTATTATATGAATGTCGATGGAACCGGAAGGGTCAAGGTTGCTACAAATGCTCGCCAACCGTGCTGGAGTCCTGACGGCAAAAGCATCGCATATCTGAGGGGAGAGTACGAACGATACAGCACAAGAGAATATGCGACATCGGATCTTGTTATTTACGATCTGCAAAGCGGACAGCATATACCGCATCCGAACACGTCCCTGCATCACATTTACGCAATCTGCTGGTCGCCTGACGGCAACTGGTTCTTGGCTGCCNNATCCTGGCATTCGATGCCAATGGGACGAGGGTCTTTGATATGGAGAAATGGGGGGTCAGGGGGTGCAGACCGGATCTAAGCCTTGACGGGAAAAGAATGACATGGGGTGAAACGGACTGGGATTTATGTGTGGGTGATATTGACCTGTCCGGTCCAGAACCCAGGGTTTATAATGTGCAAAAAATTGTCCAATGCCTGCGTTCGGCGAAAGTCTATCACGTGGATTTCTCACCGGACGGCAAGTATATCACTTTCAGTTTTGGCCCGTCCAGCGGCGGACAGCAGGTGGGTGGTCGAGCGAGGGGCTGGAATATCTGTGTAACCGATCTGACAGGAAAATGGGTCAAAATTACAACGGACGGCAGCCACAACAAAGAGCCTGATTGGGTACCGATCCCATCAGCGGACCCATAAGTAAAGGAGATACAATGGCAATTAGATGTTGCGCTACAAAAAGTGGATTGTCTTTACTGAGAATCTGTGTTCTGCTATTTCTACTGCTGAGTCTTTTTCTGGCAGCCGAAACTTTCTGCCGGTCGCAGCCGGAAGGCGAGCTAAAGCTCACAACGACTCCCTCACCTAAAGCTGAAATGAATTTGAAAGATATTGGCTGTAAGATCGTGTATGAAACCTTCCGTAAGACCAACGGTAAGGAAAACTGGGAACTGTACCTGATAAATGCCGATGGCTCCAATCCGGTCAATCTCACCGATACTCCCAAAGTCGATGAAATGTATCCTCATGCTTCCCCGGATGGTAGTAAAGTCTGCTTTGTCGCTGATGAAATGATAGACGGCAAGAAAATCCGAAATGTCTATTATATGAACATCGACGGAACCGGGCGGTTTAAAGTTGCCGACAATGCTCGCCAGCCCTGTTGGGGTCCTGATGGGAAAACTATTGCATACCTGCCGGGCGAATTCGATCGCTATACCATCAAAGATTATGCCACGAAGGGACTTTTCTTTTATGACCTTCAGACCCGCAAACACAGAGAACATCGCAACAGGAATTTGTATCATCTTTATAATATTTGCTGGTCGCCTGACGGCGAATGGTTTCTTGCAACCGTACACGGAGGAATGGGTTTCGAACATGCCATATTGGCATTCAAGGCAGAAGGAACAAATATTTATGACTTGACCAAGTTTGGCGTGACAGGTTGCAGAGCGGAATTTGGCCCGGATGGCAAGAGGATTACATGGGGACTGACCGATTGGGATTTATGCACGGCCGATATCGACCTGACATCCGGTGAACCTCAGGTGACTAATGTTCGCCGGGTTGTTAAATGTCAAAAAGAATATGAGGTTTATCATACGGACTTTTCACCGAAGGGAAAATATCTCATTTTCAGTTATGGCCCCGAGGCCGTTGAAATGGTTGGTGGCAAAGCGCCGGGCTGGAACATCTGCTTGACTGATATGACCGGTAAATGGGTAGTAATCACTACCGACGGAAACCATAATAAGGAGCCCGATTGGGTTCCGGTTCGAGCGCCGAATCCCTAAGCGATTGAAAAACCGTTATTAAGAAATCGAGCCGATACGAATGCGATTGACTCAGATAACAACAGGAATTGTTTGCTTGTTGCTTGTATTGCCGGCAAATATTAGCTGTCGCCGTACCGAGCAGTCGGTCAGCAAGCCTCCGTTAATCAAAACCAAAAGTGGCATCGAAATGGTTGCCATTCCGGGCGGGTGGTTCGAGATGGGAAGCGAAAAGGGCGGATCCGACGAACAGCCTGTGCATAAAGTGTGGATCGGCCCGTTCTTGATGGACGTATATGAAGTGAGACAGGACCAGTTCAAGAAGTATCAACTGCCCGATCCTTCTCATTTTAAGAATCCCGAAAATCCTTTAGAGCAGATTAACTGGACGGATGCTACTCTGTACTGCAATGAACGCTCGCTCGCAGAAGGGCTTGAGCCCTGTTATGATGAAGAAACCTGGGACTGCAATTTTGCCGCCAACGGTTATAGATTGCCCACCGAAGCCGAATGGGAGTATGCTTGTCGGGCGGGAACGAGCACGGAATACAGCTTTGGCAATAATAAATTGAAACTGAGAACATATGGCTGGTGTGTGGACAATTCATCCGGAAAGACCCATACCTGTGGCCAAAAGAAGCACAATCCGTGGGGACTTTACGACATGCACGGCAACGTGGCCGAATGGTGCAATGATTTGTATGCCGAGAATTATTACAGTCAAAGCCCTGAGAAAGACCCAAAAGGGCCGAAAGAAGGGAAGGAAAGAGTTTTGCGGGGTGGGTCCTGGAAGTCGAGCGCTGAGACATGCCGGTCCGCATATCGCACCAGCGATCCTTCTATTGACGATACTTGCTTGGCAAGTGATGCTATTGGATTCCGATGTGTTAGAAGGGCACCTGACAATGTAACGAGTGAGCCAGAAATGAATAGCGAGAAACAAACACAAAACACGGCTAAAACGGGATTGGTTTATGATGATATATACATCGAGCACAAGACTACTCCCGGCCACCCGGAATGTCCCGAAAGGCTTGTCCGTATAATCAGGCAGCTTAAGGTCGGAGGACTTTATTCTCAATTGATTAAGCTAAAACCAGCGCCGGCCGACCGGCACTGGATCGAGATGGTTCACGCGCCTGAGTATATAGACCGGGCCAGGAGCAGCTTTGAAAACGGAGCCGGGTATTTGGATACAGGGGATGTTCCGATATCGCTTAAGTCTTATGAAGCTGCTGTTATGGCGGCAGGGGGGGTGCTCGCCGCAATCGATGCTGTCATGGAGCAGAAAGTAACTAATGTCTTCTGTGCCGTCCGCCCGCCCGGTCACCACGCACTTGAAAATAGAGCCTTGGGATTCTGTATATTTAACAACGTAGCTATCGGCACGCGGTACGTTCAGGAAAAACACAACCTGACTAAGATCCTCATCGTGGATTGGGATGTGCATCACGGCAACGGAACACAGGCTGCATTTTACGACGACCCAAACGTGCTGTACTTCAGCGTCCACCAGTATCCCTTCTATCCGGGCACAGGGAGCCATGCCGAACAGGGTAGCGGAAAAGGTCTGCATACCAATATTAATGTCCCACTGCCGGCCGGTTCCGGAGACGACCGCTACGTGAAAGTGTTTGAAGAGGAATTAGCGCCTGCGGCTTCTTCGTTTGCTCCGGACTTCGTTCTTGTCTCTGCGGGATTCGATGCTCACGAGGGCGATCTGCTCGGCGGCATGAGAGTAACCGACCGGGGTTTTGCGAAACTGACGCAGATCGTCAAGGATATCGCCGAGAAGTGCTGTGCTGGCCGGCTTGTTTCCGTTCTTGAAGGCGGCTACGGCCTGGAAGGCCTTGCCGCGTCGGTCGAAGCACACATTCGCGTATTGATGCAATAGAAGGTCACGAGATGTTATTTCACACTTGGCCGTTCGCACTTTTCTTCCTGATTGTCTATCCGGTATATCTCGTCCTTAAAGGCACCAGGTTCAGACTCCCGTGGCTCCTGGCAGCTTCCTATTTCTTCTATGCCTGTTTCAATCCGCTCTATCTGATTCTCATCGGCTATTCGACGCTGCTTGACTATACGGTGGTAACAAGAATGGCCAAAAGCCCGCGCAGAAAAATGTGGCTTTCTATCAGCATAATCAACAATATCGGGCTGCTGGGTTTTTTCAAATATGCCGGCTTTGTCACTGGGAACCTGAATGCTCTTTTGTCGTCATTAAGCATATCGTACGCTATTCCTGAGCCCGGCTTTCTCTTGCCCATCGGTATATCGTTCTACATCTTTCAGTCGATGAGCTATACCATCGATTATTATCGCGGCGACATGGAAAGGGAAAAAAGTCTTATTGCATATGCAGCTTTTGTTTCGCTCTTTCCTCGGCTTCTGGCCGGCCCTATCGAACGGGCGAGGAACCTGCTGCCCCAGTTGCACAAGAAAGCCAAAGTTACAACACAAGATGTCACGGACGGCCTGTCACTTTTCATTGTGGGATTGTTCAAGAAGGTCGCCCTTGCCGATTACTTGGCACTTTACGTAGATAATATCTATGCCGCTCCCGACCAGTATCAATCACCCGCGTTGATCATGGCGACGTTTCTGTTCTGCTGGCAGATATACTTCGACTTTAGTGGCTATACTGACATGGCGCGGGGCATTGCACGAACAATGGGTTTCAACCTGATGCTGAATTTCAACAATCCATACCTGGCGACCGGTCTGGGCGATTTCTGGGCGAGGTGGCACATCAGCCTTTCCTCTTGGTTCAAGGATTACGTTTATATTCCGCTGGGTGGCAACCGCAAAGGCACTTTTAATACTTACAGAAACATGTTTCTGACGATGGTTATTTCCGGCTTATGGCACGGGGCGGCCTGGACGTTCGTAATCTGGGGCGCAGTACACGCCCTCGGGCGCTTTATAACACGGGAGATGGAAAGGACGCCATTCTATAAAGAAAAGGTGCCGAAACTGGTCAAGCAACTGCTCGTTTTTGCTTTTGTTACGTTCGCGTGGATTTTTTTCCGAGCAGAAAGCATCGGGGACGCATGGTTAATCATAACGAGAATATTCAGCACCGGATGGGCAAATCCTTATTGTCCCGTTTGGGCTTTGATTTTGGTTTTTATCGTTTGGCTTTATCAGTTCGCATATGAATCCAGATTCAGATGGATTTTTAACCTGGCGCCCGTGCGCATCGGGCTCGTTGTAGGAATGGTTATCTACTTGGCTGTTTTTGCTCCTTCGAGCGAACAGGGATTTATTTATTTACAGTTCTAATCGACTGAATATGAAACTCAATGGCACGAAAAGAGATGAGATCATGAAAGAAGCGAACGAGACAAAGATTCCGTTTAGCTCCAATAACATACGATTATCAGGTAGCGAATGGCTCATTGTTGCAATTGTCTGCTCGGCGTTACTTTATCTTGGTCCTGTGCTCTGGGGACAGCTTGAGAAATTCGACCCCGGCGTCGACTACCGGCTGCCGTACGCATTGGGCAATGACTACTGGTTGTACGGCCGTTATTGCCGATGGGCATGCTCGAAGTATGATACGCTCGTAGTCGGCGATTCGGTTGTGTGGGGACATTACGTCTCAAGTGATAATACGCTGTCACATTATCTCAACAAAAACGTCGGCAGGAACCGCTTTGCCAACCTGGGTGTGGATGGTTTTCATCCCGCGGCGCTTGGGGGTCTGCTGAGATACTATGGACGGGACATCACCGGCAAGAACGTGATTATACAATTTAATCCCTTATGGATGAGCTCGGCCAAGCACGATCTGCAGACTGACAAGGAATTCCGTTTCAATCATCCGAAGCTGGTCCCGCAGTTTTTTCCGAGTATTCCCTGCTATAAGGATTCCTTTTCCAGGCGGTTCTCCGCTGCGGTGGAGAGAAATGTGCCGTTCTTTGGCTTCGCGTCCCATTTGCGGATTGTCTATTTCGAGAACATGGACCTGCCGAACTGGACGCTTGAGAATCCCTATGAGAATCCTTTAGGTGCCGTTACGCTCGAACTTCCAGCCCCGAGCGACGATCTGCAGGAGCATATTTCCTGGACGGATAAAGGCATTGCCAAGGAAGATTTTCAATGGGTCGAGCCGGCACAATCGTTACAATGGCGCTTCTTTCGGCAGACGATTGATTTATTGATGGCGAGAAAAAATGCCGTCTTTGTTGTTGTCGGCCCTTTTAACGAGCACATGTTGAAGTCGGATAGCCACGAGATCTACCAGAGGATGAAAAGTGAAATTGAGACATGGCTTCACCAGAACAATGTTGCCTACTTTATCCNNAGCTACGAAACCTACCATAAGATGAAAAGTGAATTCGAGACATGGCTTCTGCGTAATAATATCGCCTATTGTGTCCCTGAGGTGCTGCCAAGCGAATTATATCGTGATGCCAGTCATCCGTTGGGGCAGGGATATGCTATGCTTGCGAAGCAGCTATTTGAAAATCAGTCTTTCAAATCAGCCATTCTCAATGAAGATAGTAATTAGGTTGCTAATAGATATGTATCAAAAACAAGTAAAATACTGGGATTACTGATTTTGCTCTCTGCGATGGTTGCAGTCTGCCCGGGACAAACTGAAAAGACAGGAGATATTGAGTTGAAGTTAAAAAAGAAAGCGGAAGAATTAGCTCAGAAATATATGATTATCGATACCCACCTGGATGTGCCTTACCGTCTGAAGAAAAAGATGGAGGATATCTCGGAAAGAACGGCAGGGGGGAACTTCGACTATCCGAGGGCAAGGAGGGGAGGGCTTGACGTGGCCTTTATGGCTGTTTATGTTCCTGCTGAATATGAGGGGAAAGGGAACGCTTACGAGTTTGCCAATGAGACGATTGATATGATCGAAGGTTTTGCCCGGACTTGGCCCGACAAATTTTTGATAGCAAGATCGGTTGCAGATGTGAAGAAGCAGTTTGGCTGGGGCGGTATATCTATTGCTATGGGAATAGAAAACGGCTCGTGTCTCAAAGGTGATCTCGCGAATTTGAAACACTTTCATAATCGCGGCATCAGCTACGTGACACTTGCACACTCGAAGGCAAATCATATTTGCGATTCATCTTTTGATCGCGTGCGCAAGTGGAATGGCCTTAGCCCTTTCGGCGTGAAAGTCGTCTCGGAAATGAATCGCCTCGGAATGATTGTTGACGTTTCGCATGTCTCAGATGATACATTCTATCAGATTATCGAGCTTTCAAAGGCACCTGTTGTTGCGACGCACTCATCTTGTCGTTATTTTATACCCGGCTATGAACGGAATATGAGCGATGAGATGATAAAGCTGTTGGCTAAGAAGGGCGGCGTGATTCAGATAAATTTCGGCTCTATGTTTATCGACAGACATGTTAACCGGGAATCAGTGGAGCTCAAGAAATGCATGGACGAGTATATTGAGGCCCACAATCTTGAAGGTCAGGAGAAGGAGGATTATATGGAAAAATACAAACGAGAGCACCCCCTGCAAAAGGTGCATGTTTCAGATGTTGCTTCGCATATCGAGCATGTCATAGAGTTAGTGGGTATCGATTTCGTTGGCCTGGGTTCCGATTTCGACGGCGTCGGTGACAATCTGCCTGAGGGCCTGGAGGATGCATCCTGCTATCCGAACCTGATCTACGAGCTTCTGAAAAATGGCCATACCGAAGAAGACATCAGAAAAATCTGCTCCGACAACTTTCTCCGCGTTTGGTCGCAGGTTGAGATGATTGCTGTTGAGTTGCAATCGAATCCGTGATCATGGTGTTTATCAATCACTCGGCTCCATGCTCCCATGGGGCTGTCCAAGAGCCGGCCTCGGCTCCAAAAACCTGCGAAACCTGCAGGCCACTTGCCTGGGATGTGTAGAAGAGTCGGCCATTTGATACGATACCGCCCACGCACTCCCGCACGTCCACACACGGTCCGGATGATACCATTTTGTTACCGTCCGTGGTATCAATCAAATCCATGTTGGAACCCATAAGATAAGGCTCTGACATAGTGAAGCGTGTGCATGCATACTTCTTGTCGAAGGAGGACAAAATCTTTCCCGTTTGTTTGTCGATTAGGTAGCTCGGCTGGCCGGTGGAGCCGTGAGTGAACAGAAGATTGCTGCCGATTGTCACGACATTCACCGCCTTGCCGACCGGCTCGGACCGCCATATCAATGAGCCGTTCTCCGCATCCAGACATATCACATAGCGGTTCTGGGTTTTCTCTGTCGGCGGATTATATCCCCCCAGATACAATCGGCCGTTTTCTGCGGAGATCGTGCAACCGGCGGTGACATAATGCTTCGTTGTCAGCCAGATTACCTGCCCGGTGAGCGGTTTGATTGCGGCTGTAAGACCTCTTGATTTAGGCTGGCCATCCTTTCTTTTTGGTGCATATCCGAAGAAGGTCGAGTAATAAAGCGTATCATCCATCAGAGCCAGGCCGGAATCGTTGCCGCCCGAGCCGAACTGCGAGAAATCGATGGTCCATACTTCTTTGCCGGTGTCGATGACCCAAGCTCGCACGAATGGCTTGTTGTTTTTCGGGTAGTAAGGATTGTTGTGACTGTAAATCCAGCTCATGATCTCGGCATCGTCGGCTGCCTTGACCGGCTCACCTTTGTGGACGTAGGCCTTCTCTGTACCCTGCGGCGCGTATTTGCCGGAGCCGTAGATATAGATTGCAAGGTTTTTGTAGATGACCGGCGGCTGCTGTCGGCTCCAGCTCGGTGAGCCTGTAAATGGTGCTTGCCAGAGCATTTCTCCCGTGGCCGCGTCCAGACAACGCATCCAGGATTCTTTTATCCCCGCCTGAGGAACAAGCAAACGTTCTTTATGGTAAATCGGGCCGGTAAAGGAGACATGCACGCCGGGCCAGTACCGCCGCCAAAGGAGCCTGCCCGTTTCCTGCTCGACGGCGAAAATTTGTCCCTCAGCGGTGTGGGTATACATCCGGCCGCCCCCGCAGACGGGTATGTGCTTGAAGGTGCCCTCATAGCGTCGAATCCACTTGATTTTAAGAGGAGGTTTCAAACCCTGATCGTTCGCATTCGTACTTGCCAGATTACCGAAATTAGTAAACCAATCGTATCTCGAACCGGCGAAGTTGCTTGTTAGGGGGCTTCGGATTCTTTGCAGTTGAAGATCTTTAGATGGTAGTGGTGCTTTCCCGCCTGGTCCCAAGATATATAAATACCCGTCCTCGCAGCCGAAATATACTCGACCAT
>JABAOC010007461.1_pt2 | contig 20675 bp, 15 predicted proteins | sample 7062161 | NCBI WGS metagenome assembly JABAOC01 (sample SAMN14538625, study PRJNA623070) | marine sediment metagenome | biome: marine biome [ENVO:00000428]; feature: marine pelagic biome [ENVO:01000023]; material: deep marine sediment [ENVO:00002113] | place: India: Gulf of Khambhat ... | reverse complement strand
AAGTAAATGCAAACGAATATCCGCCTCCGCTTCCAGTTTTAGATTGATTTGATTGGCATTTGGATTCCACTCGAACTCATATTTCAATCCTGCATCCGAAGCCCCGTATCCAACTTGAACGCTGGCATTCTTGACATTAGCAATAATCCAACGAGGCGCCAATTTCACTTTTTTGAATAAACAAGATTCATCAACGACGCCGACCAAACCTTCCATGAAGGCATAAAGCATGGCAGAAGATCCCCAGCCATCAGTCGGTGTGGCATCGGGACTGGTACTGGTTTCCAATGTAGATGGCGATCCATCCGGGAAATACCAGAGATAAGTTTCGCCCTTTTCATAGATCATCTCTGCATATTTCAGCAGCGTCTCCAGACCATATTTTTCAAATCCATGCTCAAAAGCGGCACGAGCCAATTCACCACCGACTAACGGCATAATTCCACCATTACAATAGGCTCCGCGGACCAACCTGGGATCACCGAACAATCCATCAGGAAACGGGGGATCGATGGAAAACCATTCAGCAAAGGCGCCAGTTTTTTCTTTTCGCTGTTGATATTCCTGAATAATTTTGACCGCCATTTCATGTGTGGGCATTCCCCGATTAATGTCCATTGGATTGGAAAGTGATAGTTGCTCGGCTTCACTTATACCAGAGATTCGAAAACCGTCCAGTGACACTCGATGGGTGTAAAATCTGCCGTTCCAGCACAGCTTATTTGCTCGTTGTTGGATTCCTTTTCCCACATCAGCCCAATAGCTCGCTTTTTCGTGATTTTTTAGATTATCATAAATTTTAGCAAGGAGCATGCAGGCTTCAAAATATCCTGAATTATCCCCATGCATAATTCCCCAATGGGTTTTATCGGAAATTTGAAAATTGAGCCAGGGCTGATTTTCATCCACAAAATCGAAATCCCAGGTATCGATGGTATAGGCTCGTTTCACCAAACCATGTTCTTTGGACCAGCGCCAGGAGTGGGTCATGATATATTGCATGGCTTTTTTGATATAAGGTAACATTTCAGCGATCCATTTGTCGTCCCCAGTTGCCTGCCAGGCTAAATAGAGCGCTTTAATGAAACGAAATTCCACGTCTGCCTCGACAGGGACACGCACATATTTACTCCAATTTTCTCGATCCATAGCACAGGAGACAAAATCAAAAATGGAGCCATTGGCTTGTTGGGTCGTGGCAAAATGGATCACCGCACTGGTCATGTCTTTTTCAAAATAGCGGGCGCCCCTCAGCATATCTGAATGATCCCTGAGCCAGATCGCATTGCAGTCAGGACTTCGGTAACCATACACTTTTTCCCCATCAATCGTGTAAGTGACCTGATCTTGCTCTAAAAACTTTTTGATAGTCGGGTAAAAATTATCGTAGATGGGATTTCCTGTCTCGATTTTGGTTTCCACTGTATATTTTCCTTTTTATTTTTCAAATTCATTTTCCGTAAATATATCAAAATTATATCAAAATATCAAATTGAAATCATAGATGAAAATATTTTAGCATCGAATTATTCAAAATATGTGTCTATTTAGATATATGAAGTAAACAAGTCAACCGACTAGGTTTCTCTGAGAAATCTGGTCGGTTCATTTTCCAGTCCAACCATAATCGAGTTTTACTATGATAATGGTTGTGCATCTTCATCTGGCTAACTGATTGCTAAAAAAATAGTTGCATCATTCAAAATTTATATTAAATTAAATGGAAGAAATTAGAACTGAAAAAGTAAAACCAATCGATGGAAATTTAGTCTTCCGAAAAACTGAAAGATGATTCTTAATATGAGTTACTTTCCGATGGATTATGACGAACCCATATTTCGGCCGCCAGCCGAAGCAAATTCCTTGATATTCCAGGTCACCCTCGGCTGCTCCTGGAACAAATGTGCTTTTTGTGAGATGTACACCAGCAAGCAGTTCAAAGCCAAAAAGGAAGAAGAAGTTATTAGGGAAATTAAAAATGCTGCACTAGTCTACCCAGAGGTCCGAAAAATATTTTTAGCCGATGGCAATGCTATGGTGCTTTCCACGAGAAAGCTGCTCAGTATCTTATCAACAATTAACAAAAATTTTCCCAGACTCCATCGTGTGTCTACTTATGCGTTGCCAAAAGATATTTCATCAAAATCTTTAGATGAACTTGTTGATTTAAAAAATGCTGGCTTGAAGTTATTGTATGTTGGAATAGAATCAGGTGATGATGAAATATTAAAGCTCGTGAATAAAGGCGAGACTTATGACTCAACGGTGGAAGGTTTGCTCAAAGCAAAACAAGCAGGAATAAAATTATCGGTCATGATTATTAACGGATTGGCAGGTTTAAAATATTCAAAGCAACATGTTATCAATTCGGCCAAAATCCTCAATGAAATCCAACCTGAATTCGCATCCACTTTGACGTTGATGCTGCCCTACGGGCTGGAATGGTATAAAAAACGATTTGCAGGGACTTTCATCGAGATGAATACGGTTGACCTGATGAAAGAAATGGAACTATTCATTGAAAATACTGAATTAATAACTACTATTTTTCGAAGCAATCACGCATCGAATTATCTGGTTTTGAAAGGAACTTTATCTCGGGATAAAAAGAGGTTACTGCAAGAGATTCGCTATGCAATTGATAATCCTGAGAAGGTAGAATTGAGAGAGGAATGGGAGAGGGGATTTTAAAAGAAAATAGTAGAAGTTCATATCCATTAAGGATTATTTTATAACTAAATAGAAACCGATTCCATCGCCTGGAGCGATGGAATCGGTATGATCTTTTTACATTTTAAAATCCACTCACATTAATCGTCCCATTCACCGATTCGACTGTAATCGTTCCCTCTCCATTGCCAAGCACGCCGCTAACCGAATTCCGTGAACTGACCATATTGCTTAACATAAGATTAGAAACGCTAACAGTTCCATTGGTCACTTTGGCAGCAAGCTCTGCTGAAGTGGTTTTGGGAATGCTCAGTTGAATTTGACCATTTACTGTATTAATCTTGCAAAATCCATTCAAGGGTAAAGCCATTTTACTATAAACAGCCCCATTTGTTACTCCAACAGCAGTATTGCCTGAAATTTCTGTTAATACAACATCACCATTTACAAGTCCAATACCAATATTTCCATTAAGCGAATCGACCTCAACTCTACCATTGACGTTTCCAATTGCGATGTCCCAATTATCAGGGATAATAACATTATAGATTACCTGATAATTTCTACCATTCGTCAAACTCGGTTGATCTGTTTTAATAGAAATTTTTTCGGTTTTATCACTGATCTGAACCTCAAGATATTCGAGATGAGCTGCGGCGTCTTCATAACTATCAGATCCAACGACCTTTTCACCCCAAATTTTCACCGTTGAGATACCAGTTTTTCCAGTAATCGTAATCGGACCATTTATTCCTTCAATTTCGATATGTTTCTGGTATTTGACGGTTATGTCGAAATCGAAAGTTTCTCGGGCAGTGTAATTGGTATTGTTAACTTGATCACCTTGATCACTTGGATCGATTATCAAACATGACGAGAAAGAAAGAACCAATATCACACTAATGAAGTATATCGGTATTACGAATTTTCTTATATTCATTTTCGTTATCACTCCTTCCTGAATTATTATTAAGCTGGTGGACCAGGTATATCGTTCTGGTTCTCATCCCAATAACTCGGTGTGCCATCTTTATAATCAAACCATTCGATATAGCCTGCCCCAGTTTGTGAATCCCAATAGATTGTATTCGTTTTGACCTCTGAAGCATCATAAAATATGAGATAATTATCATAATTATCCAATGAATAGCTAAGGGTATCTCCGTAATCATTCGATGACTGTTTGACATTTGATAAAATCAGTTCTCTTTGGTTTGCTTCTGGAATTTTCCAATCAACTTTTAACACCTCGATGCGAGAATCGGGTGATTTATCATCATAGAACAACCACCATCCTTCTCTGTTACCAATCCTGGAACGTCCTTCATACCACAGGAAATGATCCAGTTCTGGAGAATGGGTATTACTGGACACATACATTTCCCAAACGACCTCAGTCGATTGCATATCTACCCATCCAGCCAGATCAGCGATAAAGACGTCACTATTATTCTGGAGAGTATAGATCCAATGAAATTTTCCATCTTCTTGAAGTACAGGCTCCTGACTTAGAGCAGCAACAAAAATAGCGGTCGGAACTATAGCTGCTAAAGTGACAGCCGTTTTGATAATCAAAACACGTAAAGCTGCTGCCATAAAGTTATGCTTAGATAATCCAGTCTTAGCCAGCGAATTATTCGATGGAGTATTGAAAAAGGATAAATCTAATTGCATTGATTCAACTGGGGGAAGTGGTGGAGGAGTGTCTTCCTTCGGTTCAGTGGCATTTTTTTCACAAGCAAAAATGCTTATAAAGAAAATTATCGTGGTGATCAAAATTATGCTTTTGTTTTTAATAATAAGATTCATGGTGGACCTCCTTGAAAATTTTGTGTTGTTTTAAATTTCGATTAATTAATTGAAACTCAATTTTGATTCTTCCACACTGATTTAAGAATCACACGCGTAAATTTTATTGGTGACCTCATAAAATAATTTTTGATATATCAGTTTATCATTTTATTTTGTTGGCTTTAATCTTTCGATAGCTTGCTGGGCTTCGGTGAGCCATTTTTCAGCATTGGGATTATTACTTTTTTGCTGCTGAAATCGACGAATGGCTTCCTGGTAAGCATCGATAGCTTGCCCGCTTTGGCTCAATGCTTCAAAAGATTTTCCAAGATAAAAGTGAATTTCTCCACAATCTTCAACAGTATCATATTTGTCAAGAATTTTATGATATTTAATAATTGAATTTGGATAAAACTTTTGTTCGTATAATGCTCTGGCACCATTTTTTTCCTGAAACCAAAATCCTGTTTCTAACCCATTACTAATAGCGCTTTCTGGCTTTGCCTTCGATTCGCCATGAACGACACTAACATTTCCGATACGAAGTTTTGTCTTCCCTTCACGAGGGTCAATTCGCTGGACTTTTTTCGACATCAGATAGAGAAACAATTCTTTCTCAGTAATTTTTCTTAAATCACTAATATCCAGAACCGCATTTTTACTTAATTTAAATGTAGTTCCATCGAAAGTTTCCACTATGACTTCGCCGTCTGAACCTGCAAGAATCGTGTCAATGTCTTCAAGCAACATTCCGATAGATGCAGGCTGCCAGGTTTCTTCAACTCCTCGCCGAACTTTTACATCTCCAGATAGCCTTATGATTTTAGCTCCTGCAAATGTGAACTCAACTCCGATCATCAATATGATTAGCGTCATTATTACTAAAGTCTTTTTGTTCATTGTAATTCCTCCATGCTTGTTTTGCTGAAGTGATGGAGATGTGGATTATAGGAGTAATGGAAACAATATTCTGATATTCAACTAATCTAATAATCCATCAATCCATCACCAAAATTCTATGTATGACTATTATCTTTCGATTAAACCTAAACTGACAAAGCTCAATTCTACATCAATAATCTTCACCCATCCTTCTTCGATTCCGTTACGCAAGATACCTTCTTGCAAGTAAGTCACGGCACCTGCCTTCCATGCCTCTTCAAAACCTTGTTGGATCAGGGTCGTTTCAATGGGAATCCAGATTTTGCTTTTGCCATTTGATCCTTCTCGGATTACAAAACGCTTTTCATTACTGCTGATCAGGTGACCCTCGTTTGGCTCCAAATTGGAATCAAACATCAGATATAAATGCGCAATCTCCTTTTGAGGGTCCTGGACTTCAACAAATGCCGTATTGATTCCCAAACTTTCTAATAATGAAGAATACAGTACAACCAGATCGTCACAATCTCCATTGCCCAGATTTAGAGTCTCCAAAGCATATTGTACTCGATCGTCTTTATAGAATATTATGTTCGGGTCGCGGTGATAATGAATACCCATATTTTTAAGTTCGTCAAAGATAAATTGGGCTGTCTGAAGATTGCCAGGGCTGTTGCTGTCTTTAATATTTTTCTGACTGACAATACCACGAGTTAGATTCAAAATTTCTTTGTCGTCGGGCGTAACAAAGAAAACGAGTTTGTCCATTTCGCCATTCCAGGCGTTGCGGCTGTGAATCATAATCTGGGCGCTGATTTCTTTTTTTAGGGTTCTTCCTGCCCGTGCTTCGATGTCAATATCCAAAACGGCGGGCTCCCGTCGGTTAACTTCCAGCAATCGTTTCCCAAATATAGCTGTTACAGGGATATCTTTGGTTTTACCTCGATCAATACGTGTATAACCGCTATCTTTGGGTCGTTCCGAAATTTGCCTTATATGGCTCCTTATATTTACCTCGATGGGGTATCCAGCAACATTTTTTATGGAAACCAAGGCTAATGGATAAGTATTGTAGAACTGGTAATAGGCAGGATAGATGTCGCTCACGATTGGTCTTACGTCTTTTACCTGAAAGATTTCCCGTTTACGACCCCACATTAAGCTGAAGCCGCCGCTAAATTCCATACCACTATAATCCTTTTCAAATTCGAAATCAACGAAATGGTACTTTAAATCAAAATTAAGGGCAAACCAACTGGTTAAAACAATATTTATCCCTCCACCGGTATATGCCCCATATTTGAGACTTGATTCTACGGATTGCTCTCCTCCAATATAAACATCCTCGCTCTTTATCGAAGTTGTCCAATAAGGCCCACCTCCCAGGCTGAGATAGGGCTGAAAGGCAGTCGGTAGTCTTGTTGAAAGCAGGTCATAGCGCAATCCAAATAGAACTGGAATAATTGCTGATACTTCTGTGTTTTTGATTACATAATTAGCGTGTTCTTCGTGAACACCGCCAACAGCCCCGATGTTGAATTCGAAAAAGTAATTATTATAGACACGTGAAAAAAAGTAGAACCATGCGCTAGCACCACCAATATCGACAACGGCATCCTTACCGTATCCAGTTGTACTAATGCGAGTAGGATGATTCGTCACATTCCACGAACCTATTCGTATACCAATTCCAGAGGATCGAGACAAACCCTGTGCCAATAATCCGGAACACCAAAAGATAGATATTACCCATAGGATAGTTGTTTTTTGGGATAAGCGACTTTTCATTTGCATCCTCAATTCTAAATATTTCGTTAAAATCATCGGTTTTAAATTGACTGAACACAGGGTCTTGTCTTACCGAACTACTTTTAATGGAATTGCCGGGACATTTTATTCTTCTGCAGTGAGCTAAAATTAAACTAAAGTTTATACCGTCCCCACAATATACAGAAGCCTATTCCGTATTCAAAGCCGCTGTATTCATTCTTTTTATTGAAATCTATAAAATGATATTTCATGTCAAAATTTATGGCAAACCAACTTCCTAACATAAAATTGAGACCACCTCCGAGATAACCACCCCGATTGAGTATCGTTTGGACTTTAACTTCTTCGCGGTAATAATTTTGTCTAACATTGACTGTACTAATCCAATAAGGACCACCGCCGAACTCGAAATAGGGTCGTAATGTACTCTGGTTTTGTGCTGGAAGTAGTTCATAGCGAAGTCCCAGAAGAAACGGCGTAATTGCAGACACATCGACATTATTATCCGTATAATAATAAGCTGATTCTTCTTCGACTTCTCCAACTCCGCCTAAACTTAATTCAAACCACATATTCTCATTGATACGTGAGAATAAAAAGATTGATCCGCCACCACTCCCGACGTCTACTTCCGATTGTCCCAGATGATCAGAGACTGTTATTTGAGTAGGCTCATTGGAAGTCTTCCAATAACTCCCACGCAAACCGATCCCTGTTGATTTTACTACTGGTTGTGCAAATAAGTTTACAGAAAAAAGTAACAGTATGACTGTATTGATAGTTACGATTTTCATTAATTTGGGTTTCATTTTTACACCTCCATGAATTGTTGCCAAAAGAATTTTTAAATTTGTTCTACCTACGCTACATGCAAAGAGAGTGCCAAATTAAAACAAATCTTAAAGTATGGTTTTAAGTTATTAAATTCAATGAATTAACTTAGGAGGTGATTTCGAGCTTATTCTATTTATTAATGCGGAAAAAAAGTGAAATGCGGAAAATTTCCGCATAAAGAATTAAAATTTGGATGAAACATCAATGAAAAATATACGGAATAAAACTGTTTGCTACTCCAAAAGCTTTAAAATATTCGCCTACAAAATTGGAACTGCCATAGAATCAAAAATTTAGAAATTTTATTCTGTGAGTGTTTTGTATCTGGGAGCGAAAAAATTACACTGTTTATAAGATTAAAATTGTTACAATCAGATTGAGTTTAGTCGCTTTTTCTAAAATGTTCAATAGTATGTTGTAAATAAGAATGATATTTTTTCGGTAAGCCCTTAAATGTAGAGAATAATTTATCAGGACTACTATTGTCTATACTTAGATCAATCGAAGCATCCTGAAGATTATTTAGGTACTCAGTAATCTTTCCTTTGACTCTATCGATAATTTCCTCATCAGTCGTATTAGCAATTGCCTTAGCCGCTTCTTCGATGTTAAAGTCTGAATTCACTAAATTTTCAAAACAAATGCCACGGAAGTATTCAGTAATTGTGCCTCGATCTCGGTTGCCGAGGTTTTTGGCGGTTTGGCTAATGGCGGAGTGGGAGAAACCGTATGACCTGAGCATATCGAGTATCTGATCTTCAAGTGGTTTATATTCAGTAAGAATTGAATGGATCAATTTGCTTTTCAATATTTCATCTGGCAGATCATTTTCACGGATTATCTTCCGTTTTACACTTTGTGCTAAAATGGCTGCACGTCGCACTACGTTTTCCAATTCACGAACATTTCCAGGCCAATGGTATTTCTGCAAAATTTCCATAGCTCGATCAGAAAAGGCGGAAACTGATTGATATCCGTGTTTGTTCAAGAAATGAACGGCAAGAAGCGGAATGTCTTCCTGACGTTCCCGCAAAGGCGGTAAGGTAATTGGAAATCCATTGAGACGATAAAAAAGGTCGGAACGAAACCTGTTGTTCTCCATTTCATATTGTAAATCTTTATTTGTAGCAGCAATCACTCTTACATCAACCCTTATACTTTGTTCGCCACCCAATCGTTCAAAGCTGGCTTCCTGTAAGACCCGTAGTAATCGGGTTTGAAATGCGGGTGTTGTCTCGGTAATTTCATCTAAAAAAATTGTACCACCATTGGCGATTTCAAATCTACCGCGTCGTCGTGAGTGGGCACCGGTGAAGCTACCCTTCTCGTGCCCAAAAAGCTCACTTTCAAGTAAGGTCTCAGATAAGGCACCACAGTTAATGGCTACGAATGGTTCGTTCTTTCTTTTGCTGGAATCGTGGATGGCACGGGCGATCATTTCTTTTCCTGTTCCCGTTTCACCCATTATTAACACAGGAATATCATCTGGGCTCACCGTGGCAACCAACTCAAGTATTTGAACCAGTTTACTATTTTCTGCATGAATAATTTCTGGAAACTGCATTTTTGGTGTAATTTTGGTATAAACAGTATAACTTTTCAGATCTCGCAGTTCCTTTTCTAACTTGAGAATCGCATTTTGCCGTTCTTCGGCTAACTGTCTCGTTTGCTCAGTCATGGTTGTTTCTTCTCTCAACTGAGCTTGGATTTCAATTAATTTCGCCTTTGCCTTTTCAAGCCGGGCTTCTTTGGATTTGATTTGTTCATTTAATAATATTTTGATTGAATCTTCTTGCTGGCGACGATCGAGATTCCGCATGATTCCAGCACAGGTATTTGTCACAATAAACGCCAATGTTGGATAAAAAAGAGGAAGAACTGTGTTTCCTGTGCCAAAAGCAAGCATTGCAACTATCCAGTATCCAAGAATAATCCCAATGCTAGTTGCGATGATGGCAACATTTTGTTTGAACCTAAATATAAGCCATACTAAACCAGCCAGTAATGCAATTATAGCCCAATGGATAGAAATTGATACCTCTCTTAGATAATTACTTTGAATCAAATTTTCAGCTACTGTCGCATGAATCATCGTTGCTGGGAGTGAGTTACTCAATGGAGTTGATTTGGTTTTTGCTACACTAGAGGCAGTAAACGCGATGATGACAATTTTATCATTGAAATTTAGTGAATCAGGATTCGTTTCATAGGTTTGGAGCAGATCGACAAAGCTGATTGTGTGAAGATTTTCGATGCTGCCAAAATGATTCAGGCGAAGCCTTCCCTGTCGATCTATGGGGTATGAGTAATGCTTATCGAACGAATCTGTCATGATAATTGATTGAGGATTGATAGCAATAGATTTTATATTCTCAAGATAGAGTCGAAATAATTCGTAACCAAAGGATAGTATGAAACTATCGCCATGCGCAACAGCTAGTGGCACTTTTCTGATAATTCTCTCATGGTTAAAGTTGCTGAATCCTAATCCAGTGGCTTGATCTCGAAATTTCTTAATCGGGAAAGTTGGACCATATCCAACTAGGATATTCGTCGAAAATTTATTCTCATGTCGTTGATCGAAAGCCAGTTCAGAAAAGGTCATCGGCAAACAGATGTTGCCAGCCGAGTTAAGCATGTCTGAAAATGTTGCATCATATTCAGGATAAACTCGATCCTCCGTGTGAAACAGCACATCAATTCCAATAACCTTAGCTCCCAATTGGTTTAGGATATAAACCATGTATCCGTAATAATCACGTGTAATTATTGGCCAATCATTCTGCGGGTTTAGAGCTTTGATATCTTCATCGCCAATAAAAACAAGCACGATACGATCTGAAAGCTGCCTCTTTCCACGTATCTTGAATTGCAGATCGATGAGAGCATCTTTGATAGGCTTATTCCAGGGGAGAGGAATTGTTGCAATGAAACCTAAAAGTATGACAGTAAATAGAAAGACAATTACTCGGGCATGAAAAATGTCTGAAATATTTTTAGACATATATGAACGAAATATAAATCAAATTTTACCATAATTTAACTAAATGTAAAATATTTGAATCAAAATGTCAATGAAAAAATTTATTTTATGATTATTCTTTTCTAAAAAAGTCTTGATTTAATAAATAAAAATTTTATATTACTGAGAAAATAAAAATTTGGTTTTTAATAAAGATTGTACATAGGATTGAATTATAGATGAATTCAATTAGGGTCCTAATCTACTATCCAAAATTTTTTAGTAACAAATACCCTGAAATGCTTTGTTGCAATCAGTTTTTCAGGGTTTTTATTTTAATAGATCAAGTAAATAAGGAGGTTTTCTATAACAAGATTGCTGAAACATTTAATTTCATGAATCGTTACCGTATCAGTTAAAAAAATAATAACATTAGTAAATGAAACAAAATCTCCAGGCTCATATCAAATTACCTGGAATGCTTACAATAGGGTTGGAGGTATNNGCTTACAATAGGGTTGGAGGTATCTATTTTGTCAAAATGATTACGAAAGCATTTTTGGCAACTCGTAAACTTTTGTTGGTAAAATAATCGGATAATTTGTTAAAGCCATTGGTCAGGCATTAAAGAATAGGTTTGCACAATCTTGGGCTTAATTTTAAAATTAAATAAAGTGCAACGCACCTTCTAATGAAACTCGCAAGTGCGTCGGCTTCCATTATTGAAAACAATTCACGTGCAAATTATGAACATTTTTATAACTGGTGTTAACGGCTTCATTGGAAGTAATCTTGCTCGCTATCTACTGCGCATGTGCCATCACATCAGTGGCTCTGTCCGTAAAACCAGCGATCTGTCCTTTTTGAATGAGTTAAAAGTCGATTTATTTACAGGTGATTTAAATGATGAAGAATTCCTATTAAATTGTTTCAAAGGGCAGGATATTATTTATCATGTCGCAGCACTGGCCTCTGATTGGGGCTCAATAAACACATTTTATAATACAAATGTTCGTGGAACAATGAATGTAGCTAAAGCTGCTTCAAAAGCTGGAGTAAAGCGATTAATTTTTGTAAGCTCAACGGCAGTGTGTGGTCTAACTGGATATCGATATCGTACTGAGAAAGATGTTCGTCCAAAGAACAATTTTCCCTATGCATCTACAAAAAGAGAAGCAGAAGATTGGCTTTGGAAATTTTCTCATGAAAATAATCTTCCCATTACTATTATTCAACCCGCCAATGTATTTGGTCCTTATGATAGAACCTTTTTTATAAAATTCGCTCAAGCGTTAGAAAAAGGGAGGATGACATTCATAAATAAAGGAAAAGCCTGGACCTGCCCGACCTATATCGAAAATTTGACTGAAGCCTTGTGGATGGCTGCAAATAATGAAAATGCAATTGGTGAAACATTTATCATATCAGATGGGTTAGAAATCAATTGGCGACAATTTATTCAAAAAATTTGTCAGGAATTAAAAGTTCACCCACCTCGTTTTTCCGTTAGTTTTCACTTTGGTTATATGTTAGCCAGCCTTATTGAGGTAGTATATAAGCTTTTTAAAATTTATGGTGAGCCGCCAATAACTCGTTATCGTATTCGTAATGTCGGGCTTGACTATCATTTTTCTATCGAAAAGGCCAAGAGCATTTTGGGCTATTCTCCCCGAATCGACCTTGATGAAGCCATTAAAAGAACCGTACAGTGGTATAGGAAATATCGAGAGGAAAGAAATTATGAACATTCAAGCGGTTGAAACACGCGTTGCTCTTAAGAAATTTATCAATTTCCCTTATCTATTCCATCGAGATACACCGAACTGGATACCTCCATTAAGATTCGACCAGAAAAACATTTTTAATCCGAAAAAGAATTCGATATTAAACCATTGTGAATATCAACTTTTCCTTTTACATGATAATGGCGAGATTATAGGACGAATCGTGACCTATATTAATCATGTTGCCAATAAATACTGGAACGAAGAGATTGGATGTTTTGGGCATTATGAATGTATCGATAACCAAAACGCTGTTTCTGCGTTATTAGATACTGCAGAGAAATGGCTTGTCGAAAGAGGGATGAGAAAAATGCGAGGCCCATGGAATTTTGTATCACAGGATATTGGTTTTATTTACGAAGGATTCGACATCTCCCCCGTTGTTTTATCCTCTTACAATCCGCCTTATTACAATCGTCAAATGATAGAATATGGAATGAGAAAGATTAAAGATCTTCTGGTCTATTGTTGTGATACAATGAAAGGTTACAAAATTCCTGAGCGATTTTTAGAATTTACGGATAAAATTGCTGAACGTTATCATGTTAAAGTACGCCCGATCAATGTGAAAAATTTAGTTGAAGAGGCCAGAATCATTGTCCGACTGACTAATGAATCAATCGGCAATAATTGGGGATTCTACCCTGTGGATGAATCCGAGGCTGAACAGATTGCCGCTGATTTGAAGATGATTGTCAATCCTGAAGTTGTTTTAATTGCTGAAGTCGATGGCGAACCAATCGGATATATGATTACATTACCAGATGTGAATTATATTTTAAAAGATATGCATGGTCGCCTTTTTCCTATTGGGATTTTTAAGCTATTGTGCGGAATTAAAAAATTAAAGCGTTATCGGATTTGGGCACTGGGTTTGCTGTCACCCTATCAAAAAAAGGGGATTTCCGTATTAATGTTTAGAAGATTGAATGATATTTTAGCTAATAAAGATGTTTATATCGAAGCCAACTGGGTGTTGGAAGATAATGCATTAATGAACAATGCGTTGATTCAATTAAAATTTGATCTGGTGAAGAAGTATCGGATTTATGAGAAGTTGATTGGGTAATTAGGCTATTAAGTAATTATGTATAATTACCCGATGAATTTGGACAACGAACCGTTGATCTTGTTTACGGTAATTTGAAAAAAGCATGGCATAAAGAACAAGAAAAAGCACCGACGTTTGTGCTCTGGAATGGATCTTTTGGATATGATCTGGCTTTAATCGGCATCAAACAAATGTATCAGAACCTCAAAGAGAGTGTATCCATCCTTTGTAAATATGAAGCTCAAAAAGGTGGAGAACTGTTTATCGAATTTGAGCCCAAATCCAATGAAGGTCATCCCGCGATGTTGATTCCAACCGTTGCCAGTGCGATTATTTTCTGGCGTAAATTAGAGGAAGAATTTGGTATTTCAAGAGACAAAAAAGCCGTAATGAAAGAATTTGGTCATTCGGAAATGATCAGTCTGGATCATGTTTATGATATAGTGGAAGAACTGGACAACGATGCAATGGTTCACATGCATCTCAACAGTCAGGATTATAATGATGGGATTATCCTTGGCGGTCCAGGAAAATATGATATTGATAATGCGGTGGGGATTAATGGAATGAATATTGCTATTGCCGGCTTGATTCAGGATGCCGGTTATGAGCGCTGGAAAGGTCATTACATGCAAACCAGGGCCTATGATAATAAAGAGCAAAGTGTTGATAGGGTGGTCAGAAGTATCTTAAGCTGGGAGGCTTGTGAAAAAGCAGCTAAAGAATTCAATGCAAGTCAATTACTGGATCATTTAGCAAATCGAGAAACTGCCAGAGCAGAGGATATGATGAAGGATGCGGTAGTTAGTGGACAGATAGCATTTAACGACATGTACAAAGGATAAGATATTTACCAATAAAAATCCCAACAGATGATAGCACCTCAACGGATTTAAATTCTGAAAAAAGTATCCGTTGTAGTTTTATCATCCGTTGGGGAATATATTTTTATGTCGCTCTATTCCAATTTCCCTGGATAAGCTGTCCCTTCCTGCTCGGCGATGAACTTTTCCGCCTCCATCGTGGCCATACAGCCAGCCCCTGCAGAAGTCACTGCCTGTCGATAAATCGGATCCTGGACATCACCTGCAGCAAACACTCCAGGAATATTTGTATGTTGACGGCGATTCGTCAGGATGACGCCTGATTCATCCATATCAACTTGACCTTTAAAAATTTGAGTGTTAGGAATGTGTCCGATAAAAATAAAAACGCCATCCGTTTCAAAAATACTTTCTTCCTCTGTTTTTACATTCTTTAGTCGAATACCCTTGACGCCTCTTTGCTGGTCGCCAAGTACTTCTGTGACAACCGAATCCCAAATAAAATTTATTTTGTCATTGGCCTTAGCTCGACTCTGAAGATGAGCATGGGCTCTCAATCGATCTCGACGATGGACGATGGTAACCGAAGTTGCAAATTTAGTTAAAAAGAGTCCTTCTTCAACGGCGCTGTCACCTCCTCCAACGACGACGACCTTCTTACCTTTAAAGAAAAATCCATCGCATGTTGCGCAGTACGAAACTCCTTTTCCTACATATTCCTTCTCTCCTGGGACATTCAATTTTCTTGGATCAGAACCTGTTGCAATAATGACTGTTTTTGTCTCGTAGACTTGCTCTCTTGTTTTGACTTTAAATGGTAGATTTTTGAAATCTACTTCTATGGCAGTATCAGTAACTATTTTTGCTCCAAAGCGCAGGGCTTGCTGCTCGAATGCCTGGTACATTTCGTAGCCTGAAATACCATTCGGGAATCCAGGATAATTTTCCAAAATATCAGTAATCGTTACCTGTCCACCCGGTTGATCACCTTTTAATACTATTGGTGCAAGTTCTGCCCTTGCAGCGTAAATTGCTGCTGTCAGTCCAGCCGGTCCAGTACCAAGAATAACCAAATTTTCCATTTAAAATTCCTTTTGGATTTTTAAAGAAAATTCACCGTTTAGATAATTCGAATCAAAATGAATATTAAGACTTGGTTTCGTCATCTTTTCTATTTTTTTATTGTATCGATGGGTTTGCCAGACTGAATGAATGGCGCTGATGAGATGATTAGCAAAAATACCGCCTAACACAAAAACTGAACGATTCAAAGCCCGATCGCTGGCTATTCGCATCTGCTTGAACTTACGACGATTGTTGTCCAGATCCCATGACCAGAAATAATCTTCTTCTGCATACACTTTTTCGAACTGAAACATTCGCTGCTTGGCATCATTATACTGATAAACATCCCGATAATTTCCGATATCAACCAAAAATTGAGAGGGCTTCCCGTCTGTCCTCGCTCCAGAATGCGTTGCAGCAAAAGCTAAGGCATCATCCTGTATCCATTGGCCATACTCCCGAAATGCAAAATAACTAATCCAAAGCGATATCTCAATAAAGAAAAATGTCTTGGCGAGTGAACGTCTTCCAAGATAAAGCTCGCCAGCACCAGGCAAAATTAGTGATCGAATGAAGGCCTTTCTTCGATCCTTATAAGATTTCGGTTCATCAGAAGATAATGGATTTGAAACAGAAAGAAAATTCAAATCTGATGATTTATAATAATCTCCCCAATCATTCACCATTTGTATCTTGGAAGCAGATAATGGTGAAGGAAAAAGAAAATAAACTGATTGGTCGTTTCCGTTCCCGGCATAAACAGAACATAGGCTTATCAATATGAATTTTAAAATAAGGATGTAAACAGGAATTTTCATTATAAATTACCATCTAATCTTTAATGATAAAACAGGTTGCAGGTGATCGACATAATAGATCTGGTCAAACTTTAGCGATGCTTCCAATAACTTATTATTATGTCGTTTCGCAGTCCATGCAGCATCGATTGCACTCAGCAAATGATTGAGCATAGCGATCGTAGTTCCAGTCATTGCTTTTTCAAACAGATCATTACTTTTAGCCCGCATTTTCATATAATCGTCAGCAATCTGAGTTTCATTTTGTCGATATTGCATTAACTCATCATAAGTTAAATCGTTGCTAGTACCTTCCCAACCAACGACAAATTCAGCATATTTGCCAATCATTTCATAATATTGTTGGGTTTTTATGGGATCACCCTCACCTTTGATTAAGGGATCGAGAAGTTCTACCATGTGCCCAGCATGAGTAAATCGTTCCATCGTTGATGAATCAATATTTACATACCAATTGTACCACTTGAGAGGATTCCACTTTTCGTCGGCAAATGCTTCGAATTCATCTTGTTTTTCATTGCCTTTTTTATTGTAGATACCGAAAAACGTCCATGCACCAACCTCGATAAGGAAAAATGTAGCTGCTTTTAAATAAGATTTCGTGTAGAGTTCACCAGCGCCTGGAATTAATGCAGAGAAAAGTAAAGCTCGTTTTGGAAGTTTATAATCCGGAAGCTGTGCTAAGCGCTGTTCTCTAGTCAACGTATCCTGGAAAGTTAAAGATTGATTATTATTTAATGGATTAAAATATTGCGCTGAGATTCGAGTTAATTTTGAAGGCGCTAAATAAGAACCATGTACTTTGTTTCCTTCAGGAAGATCACTAGCGTAACTTGCTGTGAATAAAAAACAGACAAGCAAACTAATACTGAAAATAACCAATTTCTTCATCGATTCACTCCATAAAATTTAAGTTAATCAAAATATCCAAAACTGACACCCAGATAATATCGCCATTCCTTTCCATAGGTCAATGGTGTATTATCAGTTTCGATTTTTGTGAATTCATCAAATCCATAAGCAGCATTAAAAAAAATTTTTGTCGGGAAGTTGTAAAAGGAAAATAGATCCATTCTTAATTCAACACCTGCATTCTTTTTGAACTTGGAAAATTCAAGCGCATCTTTATCAAAGGCGTTGCCGTGATCATAAAACATTCCGAGGTACAATTTATCAAAATGCATGTGAAACAAGCGCAAATTCAAATTGTTGAAAATTGGGAACCGATAAGTGACTCTGGTGATAATCATCTTTCTTCCTTCTATGCTATAAAATGGATACCCGCGCAAACCAATGAGTCCACCAGCGTAGAAATTAAAAAACTCATGAACAGGACTATCGATCCAGCCTGCTTGAAGATTTAGGTTTAATGCATGTCGACCGTTTTTTAAAAGAGCGACATACTCCTTCCATTCGAGTTGCAATTTTCCGTAATTATAATCATCAAAAACTTCGGTCCAGGTGCCGTAATTCGTTAACTTAAAATTACTGATAAATTTGTTAAATTCTCGATTGTATCGCAAAGAAATCGTCCTACCAGACGAGGGATTAATTTCGGAAGTTGCACTAGGTAATATATTTCGATAGTTCCAAGCGAATTGAATTGCTCTTCCAATAAAATAAGTATATTTGATCGCTGGAAATTCCTGGCCCTGGTAAGTATATTCAGGTTTATAGCGAGCAGTGTACCGATTGTATATCAAAGCTGGACGCAAGCTATGCTCATCATTAAGTTTAAATTCCAGTCCTAAATCGACTTCCGTTAAATCATATTTAAACTTGAAGTTGGTATAAACCGTATCGGTTTCTGTTAGCGGAAGGTCGTCCATTTCTTCATGATGCAGAACTCGATTATAAAATTCAAGAAAAATTGTGGGACGGAATCTTCGGTAGTTAATGATGCCAAAGATATCATAATCCCAATCACGATTAATGGCAACGCCTCCGAGGATGTCGTATTTATTGAGAATATCGCTTGAATATAAATAGGTCCCAATTTTTGTTGTTCCATAATCGATCATGACTCGGGGCAGAAAGGCGAGATTACTATAGGTCAAACTATAGGATTTAGTTGCGTATCGAGGGACTTCCGTATCATTATAATTAACAATCTGTTCACTAATAGCACGATTGATCAATGCAATGTCATTGTTATCGCCAGAAGCCAGTTGGACATTCTGGTTTGAATAAGCTAAGTATTCAGATTTCTGTTCATTAACAGGGATCGGCTTATCCATGAGTGCAACTCGATAACCTCTGGAGTTGAAATCAGAATATAATAGTTGCCCCTCTTTATTTACAGATGGCATGAAAGCCCCACCAATTACGTTGGTAAGTTGGGATTTCTTTTTATTCGAAATATCAATTGAATAAATATTGAAAATCCCGGTTCGATCCCAACTGAAATATACCTCTTTCCCATTGGATGTAAAAACTGGATCACGTACATCATTTCCATCAGCAATAAGTATTTTTAATGTCTTGCCATCAGCAGTAATAATACCTAATTGACGTCCTTCTCCTATAGTAAAAGAGAATACAATCACCTGTCCATTGGGAGACCAGCGGGGAGTGAAAATCTGTTGTCCTTCTTTAAAACGAGTAAGATAATTTAGCTTTTTACTTTTTAAATCAAAAACAACTATATTTTGTGTCCCATCCTTTATTGTGACAAAAAGTATCTTGTTGCCTTTAGGAGACCAGTCAGGATTTTGCGCTCGAAAATTACGCGTTATTGGACGTTCTTTTTTTGTTTTGAGATCATACATATAAATGTCATAAAAATGTGATCCATACTTATTTGGTTTCGACTTGCGAGCGTAGACAAGCTTCTTTCCATCAGGAGACCAGCTTATCGAAGAGCTTATACTCCCTTTAATTTTTTCAGTTATACCTGCAATTGTATTATGAACGTAAAGAGATGATTGAGAAAGATAATCATGTCCTCGATTGGAAATAAAAGCATACTTAGTCCCATCTGGCGACCAGATCGGAAAAAGGTTAGCAAATCCCTTTTCTTCAACAATCCTTCCAGTACGGAGATTATTTTTGATAGTACCAACACGATGAGCATACATTTCTTCGAGAAAGTTTTTCCACTCTTTATAGAGTTGCCTTTCACTTTTTCCAATAACTTTTTTCAATGCGCCATTAATGGTAAAATTCAACGGAGATTGCATCTCTCGGAAAAGACGACGAAGCGACTCAACCCCATAATTATCTGCAATATACCTGATGAATGCAAATCCATGGTTATAAACTTTTTCGTTATCCAAGCTGGTTTTCCCAAAGACGCCCATCGCCTTGTGATTGAGCAATTCTCCTTCCATAACTGAGGTTCTGAGAATCATATCCCGATGAGAGTCCCAGTTATCATAATTCAGCTTAGCCAACTGGTATTGCGCGACGCCTTCCGCCAGCCAATTTGGAACAACTGTCATTGCCAGGGGATAAGAGACAATACGATTCGGGAAGCCATACAATACATAAGGATTCTTTTCAGGTTCGTAGCCCATATATTGAAAATAAAAGGCAGGAATTCTTCGCGTCATTTTACGGGCAGAACCCAATGAGATCATGTGGGTGAATTCATGGGTGACCACATTCCGCAACCAATTATGACTTCCCCGAAGAACGAAATCCATTGGCGTGGCCCAGATTTCAATTTTATTATCATAATAATAGGTCACACCATTGGAATAGTCATCATGATCTCTAATGATGAAATGGATTTTGCCATCGGGTTCGTATAGATAAAGAGATGTTATTGGCCAATAAATTTCCTCGGCAATTTTGGCGACCAAAGCAGCCGTCCGCTCAGCACCTGTATGATAATGCACCTGAAAATGATCGGTTTCAATGGTCAACCAATCCAATTCAGGGTGGTTATATTCGACTGGTTGTGCTAATAAATTTATTCCCCACGTCCCAATAATCAGAAAAATCCCAATGATGTTTTTCAACTGTTCCACCTTAATTCACCTATTTTCAGATAATCGATTTTATTTTTCATTCATCAAAATAATATCTACTTGGACTGCTATTACTAGTAGCTTTCTCGCCGAACCATTTCCTTTGATATTAAATTATACTTTCTTAACTAGTTTTAGCTGCTTACATAATCTTTTCTTGAAGCCAAAGATTAACAAGGGTCTCTGTTGATATCGCTTTTCGATGAGCCTGTGTTCGTAATTGACTAATTAGTGCCTGAACGAAAACTACCTA
>JABAOC010002928.1_pt2 | contig 20724 bp, 20 predicted proteins | sample 7062161 | NCBI WGS metagenome assembly JABAOC01 (sample SAMN14538625, study PRJNA623070) | marine sediment metagenome | biome: marine biome [ENVO:00000428]; feature: marine pelagic biome [ENVO:01000023]; material: deep marine sediment [ENVO:00002113] | place: India: Gulf of Khambhat ... | reverse complement strand
GTGCAACTCTTCATCGGTGACCGGGCCGTTGACGGCCAGGGCGGGGAAGGTGCCGGCAGGCGACTCCAGCACGTAGCCGATGCGGTCCTCCGACGGCGGGTCCTTGATGCTGGCGCGGGCGCTTTGCAGCAGGATTTGCGCGTACCATTTCTGCGGCCCGCCGCCCCAGACCTTGAAGCCGTTAGGGGAGGCGTACACGACGTTGCCCTGTTTCACGACGGCGCCGAGCATCTTGTTGTACGTTGGGGACTGGACGAGGACCAGGTGCCGGCCATCGTCGGCGCGGGCGGTCATGATGAACATGCGGCCGCCGGGGCTCGCCGGGTCGATGCAATCCGTGATTTCAATGGCGCCGGTCCACGCCGGCTGGGTGGAGAAGACGTAGGTCTCGAAGTCCGCCCGCTCGACCATGTGCTCGACGGAAACACGGGGGATCACCATGTCCGGCGTGATGGAGACCTGTTGCATCGCCTTCGTGGCGGTTCCTTCGATTTCCGCGAGGTTCCAGAAGATGGTCGGCGCCTGGACGGACTCGGTCAGGACCCGGCGGACCAGCAGTCGCGGACGGCCCACCAGAACGAACTCTTTTTCGGCAATCGTCGCATCCGCATCGCGCACTTTGAAGAGCCAGTAGCTGTTCGTGGATTGCCCGTTAGGGTCGGGCATGCCAACCTTGTAGATGTGACCGGGTCTCCCGTCGTACAGGACGCCTGTCTCGACACTCTGAACCATCGTGTCATTCTCCCCCAGAGCGGTCTTCAGGCCGGGGGCGATGCCGAGATACTCGGCGGGGCTCTGCGGCGCTCGGAACTCGTCGGCCGCTGCCTCTCCGATGACCCGGACAGTACCCTCAGCAACCGTCGCGTTGTAGATGAAGCCGCCGTCATACGAATTGGCGAAGACGATGACATCGCCTGCCTTCAGGACCCTGCTGAAACGTCCCGTCGCGGGGTCGTACCACGAGTGGTCCGTCACGATGTATGATTCCGNNGACCCGTCACCGGGTCGTACCACGAGTGGTCCGTCACGATGTATGATTCCGGCGCGACGGCCAGCTTGAGCTGGTTGACCTGCAATTGGCCGTCCGGCTTCATGGAGCACATTGGCAGCCAGACAGAATCGAGGCCCGCCGGCTGATCCGATGAACCCGCACAAACGATGATTTCGTTCTGAATGTGGACGATATCCTCTCCGACGAAAAGGGATTCCTCGGCGGCGCAGGCCGTCGTCAGGAGGCGCAGACCCCCAAAGGACTTGTTTTCGTCGGTGTCCGAATACCTCAACAGACCGAAAAGTCCAACCGCGGTTACCACCGACGCGGCAATCGCTATTTTCGCAACTGAGCTTGTCATGATAGTTCTCCATCGAAACGCTCGCCAAATGATGGGGCGAGCCGTTGTTTGTGGTTCTTTCTCACCGGCCACCGCGGCCAGCAGGCCATTCCTGGCCGACTCATACAGCGGCTCGTCCGCCGACAGGTCCCGGCGCCGGCCGGCGCATTGGAGCAACTGCTCGATTCGTCTCAGCTCGGCCCGGCACTCGTCGCACTCGGCCGCGTGCGCCCTGACCTCGGACCCTTGGGGCTCCGACAGCTCACCGAGCGTGAGGCTCACGAGTTGCTCTTTGATCTGTTCATGGCTGGCCATATCTCACCGCTGTATTCAACCCAGGTAATCACTCATCTCACGGGCCAACTGCCTCACGGCCCGGTGCAAAGACACCCGAACGCTGTTTTGCGAGCAGCCGAGAATCTCGGCGATGGCCGAGTGGTCCAGACCCTCGATCCGCGACAGGACGAACACGTCGGCCTGGTGCTTCGGCAGCTTGCCCAGGGACTCCGTCAGCCTTCGCTGCAAGTCGTCCAGCCGCAAGCCCGCGTCCGGGTTGGGGCCCCCGCTCTCGGGCTCGCCGTCGCCCAGTTCGACCGGCACGGCCCGGCGCCGGCCCGCCAGCTCCAGTGCCTTGCGGACGGTTACCCGATAGAGGTACGCGCCCCAACGCACTGTGCCGTCGAACCTATGCCACCGCTGCCAGATGGCCAGAAAGACCTCCTGGTAGACGTCCCGGGCCGTTTCGGCATCGCCCGTAACGCGCAGGGCGACGTTCAGCACGTCCCGACCGTGGGCATCGATCAACTCTTCGAATCGACTGTCCGACAACTCTTGACCGCCTTCACTTCGACCATTCCTCGAATCCAAGGCTCGGCTGCACGGCCGCCCCTGCCGCGCCGCTGCGCGTCGGGAGAGATCTCTACCTGTATAGAGGGCCGCATTCCGCGAGCATTAACCAGGAAATGGGTTCTTTGCATTTTACCGGCGGGAGGAACAGACGCGCAATAAAAAGGCCAGACTCCGCCGCCCGGCCATGACTTGTCCTACAGGTGCATACGTTCTACCGGGCGATTGATGCCCGGATTCCTTCGGCGATCCGTAACACATGCTCATACGTCACCTGTTCCGGCACCACCCCGCCGTCGCTGCGTTCTGCGATAGCGTCCAGAACCAGTCTGTTGAAGTCCTCCTCGGTTTCGATCCTCTGCGGATCAGGCAGGGATATCTGCTTAAAGCGGATGTCGATGTCCTCGGTCCTTTGGACATTGCGCCTGTATATGATTCGATACTGAAGCACCGCGTCAGGCTTCGGCGGTTCCCTGTCGGGCACGTAGAGAATCCACTCAAACCATCTTCGGCCCGCGCTCGTTTCCTTCTGCGTGTACGCGAGGTGGAACGCGGTGAACAACACGTGGCGGACGTTCGGCTCGGGCGACAGGGCGTAGACCTCCACGGGCAACTTCGCCGATGGCCCACCCGGCCTCAATCCTTCAAAGTATCTCGACTGGTCACGGGACTCCTGACCATCGACACTCCGATAACCAGCCAGTAAGACCCCGTTGGGCAGCGCGAACGCCGGCGAGAGCCGGTAGTTCAGTGAGGCATACGCGAATTGCGTATCTTCATAGAGGTCCTGCTCAAGCCAATCAGTGTGGACCGGGACCGTAGCCGTCTCCTTACTGTTCGCGATCTCATACCCGGTCGCGGGCGGTTCCGTCAGGAAGAGCTCCGGCGATAATGGGACGTTCCACTCGAATCGCGTGTATTCAGAGACCTGGGTCCATCCACCCTCCTCCTCGTGCCAGTACCTGGTTCTCCCCACATCCGCCGTTGCAGGCGACAGCCATACCTCCAATCGGTTCCGGCCCACGGAATCGCCGACGCCCACGACGGACTCCCCCTGCCAGAGATCGAACCTCTTGCCATCGACCATGTCCTGTCTGATTTTTCGAAACCCTTCGATTTGGTGAAGGAGCCGGTATTCGGCCCACTTCTTCAAGCTGTCATTTGCTCTCCGGTTTGGATCGACCCTCTCGAAGAAGATGGTTGGCCGAGCCTTCTGCCCCACCGGCTGCCGGCCTAACGTCCCCCGCATGACGTACTGCCCGTCACAAACCTCGAAATCCCTCCTCACCGTACCATCGTGGTCCTGCGCGCCGTATTCCTCTCGGTAATATCCATTCTGCAGGTCATACCATCGCTCGAAGGGCAGCCTGATCTGCTCTGCGTCTGGTTTGCTCCTGCCCAGGGACCAGCCCTGAATGTGGAGGGTCCTGGCCTGCTCAATCAGGTCCAGGGCCTCGGTCATGCCGTAGGCTGGCGTGGACGATTTCTCCAACAGAGATATGCCCAAGGCCGCGACGAGGACAACGATCGCCGCTGCCGCCAGTCTTGCAATCCGGCTCCGCATGATTCTTCGCCATTTCGCCGGATGGTCGGCTTGTCCGAACTGCCGACGGCCCAGAGCTTGCAGGAGTCGCTCTTGCCGATCCGGCACATTCGTGGCAACCCCGGCCACCAACTGGGCTAGTAACAAGTCCTCCTGTTTGAGACCTTCCGCGCAGCTGCGGCAATCCGCGCATTCGCGCAAGTGCTCCTCAAGATATGTTGCCTCACGGGGCGGGAGAGTCACCGTGACCGAATCGGCGATGAGATCCCTGATTTGATCGCATTCGTTTTTCATTATTGTCGCCCTTCCGTCAGAAGCTCGTGCAACTGGCGTCGCGCCAATCTGAGCTTCTGGCATACGCCCGAATGGGAGATATTCAGGTTTTCTGCAATTGTTTTGGCGCTGCGGCCATCGAAGTAGTACATCAGCAAAGGCACGCGAAGCTCCGCAGGCAGACGTTTGATGGCCTGCTCCAGCTCCTGCTGTGCGTTCACGTCCTGCCGGGATGGGGCGGCGGGCGGCTCAGCCGGCGGTCCTTGCCGTTTGCGCCGCCGGAGCCGGTCGATGCACAGGTTCCTGGCGACCCGGATGATCCACGGCCTGAGCTGTTCGGGTGCCATCCGGTGCGCCGCCTTTGCCAGACCCCTGAGCATCGTCTCCTGTGTCGCATCCTCGGCATCGTGCACGTTGACGAGAATCCCGTAGCACACGGCGAAGACGTGCTCGTAGTGCTGGCGGACAAGCTGCTCGTGCGGCATCTCGTCTTGCGCCTCCGAGGCGGCGGTCTGGTCCCGGGTTGAACGATCGTTCACATTCGAGCTCCTCAAAACCGGTCTTCACTGTAATAACGAACAGACCGGGCTCGAAATGCAAAAAACTCAGCGTGTGAGTAAAATCCGTTCGCGGCTCGTAGAAAGAAGGTCGGCCCTGCCGCCCGGCGATGTGGTGTGTCATACAGATTCGGAAAAATTCTCGTGCGGGGCCGAGTCCGTCATCCTGAGGCGAAGCCGAAGGATCTGACCAGCGGATGAGGGGTCTCTTACGTTCGTGGCCCAGATCCTTCACTCCGCTACGCTTCGTTCGGGATGACAAGCGCCGCGCGTGAATGAATCAGAATCCGTGTCACTCGTGGCGCAGGGCGATGATGGGGTCCACCTGGGCCGCGTGCATGGCCGGATACAGGCCGAAGAGGATGCCAACGGTCATGCTGATCAGCAGGGGCAGGAGAATCCCTTTCCAGGTGAGGATGGTGGTCATGCCGGAGAAATGCGTAATCAGCGTCGGGACCAGCGCGCCGATTCCCAGCCCGACCAGTCCGCCGGTCGTGGAGAGCACGACCGTCTCGATGAGGAATTGATAGATGATCTGGCGGCGCTTGGCGCCGATGGCCCGGCGGATGCCGATCTCGCGGGTCCGCTCGGTGACCGAGGCCAGCATGATGTTCATGATCCCGATGCCGCCGACCAGCAGGCTGATGCCCGCGATGGACCCCAGGACGATGCTGGAACGGCGCTTGGAGGCCTCCGCCTGGCGCAACAGGGCCAGCGGCACGCTGACGCTGTAATCCTTCTTCTTGTGGAACTGGCTGAGCATCCGCTCGATGGCCCGGGCGGTCGATTCCACGTGCTCGATCCGGTCGACCTGCACGATGGCCTGGTGCAGCTCGACCCGCTCCAGGGCCCGCGAGCCCGAGGCCGACCGCGTGGTCACGTCCCCGAAGTACTGGCGGGCGATCGCGATGGGGACGTAGGCGTCCACCTCATCGTCGGGCATCTGGAGGTCGCCCGCCTTGCCGCCCTCGGATTTGACGATGCCGACGATCTGGAAGCAATTGCCGCCGATGCGCACCCATTCCCCGATATTATGCCTCGTCGCCAGCAGCCTCCTGGCCCCGAACTCGGTCAGGACGGCGGTGGGGGCGGCGGTGGCCTGACCGCCCGCCAAAAGGACCCGGCCGGCCAGAACCTCCCGGCTGACCAGGTCGAACCAGTCGGGCGAAGTCCCCACCACGCGGACCTCCAGCATCCGCTCGCCCAGTCGGGCATCCTGGCGCAGCAGCTTGACCGGGGCGGTCCGCTCCACGTGCTCGAGACTCTCGGCGATGCGCAGGTGGTCCTCGTACGTCAATCCGTACACGCTCATGCCCGCCGAAGCGCGGTTCACGCTCGCGGACTGGTCCTCGATGGGCTTGACGGAAGACACGATGATGTTGTTGCTGCCGAGCTTGCGGATCTGCTCCAGCGCCTCCCGGCCGGCGCCTTCCCCGACCGAGAGCATCGCCACCACGCTGCCCACGCCGAACACGACGCCCAGCATCGTCAGAAACGAACGAAGCTTATGGAGCAGGAGATTCTCCAGGCCCGAGCGGATATTCCTGACCAGCTTGACCCCGTGCCAAGTCATTGCTGCTGGTCCCCTCCCATTTTCTCCTTGAAGAATTCGATCCGCTCTTCCATGGACATGTTCTTGAGCTTTTCCTTCTCCTCCTCGGAAAGGTTCTTCATGATTTCCATCGCTTTTTGCATCTGTTTCTGCATCTGCTTTTTCTGTTCCGGGGTCAGATTCGGCATGCCCGGCGGCATCTGACCCGCCGGCGGCTGACCCGGCGACAGGGCAGAAGGCCCCGGGGGCATTTGACCAGGTGCTCCCGGCGTAGCAGAACCATCGCCCGGACCTTCGACTTTGACGCGGTCGCCTGGACGGGAGGCGTCGAGGCGGCTGCGGACCTGCTCGTCGATGGCATCCGGTTTTTCCCCGGCGGCATTCGGTTCGGCGCCGCCGGCCAGCGTGGCATCGACGGAGGAGGTTCTCAGCGGCGGATCGAGCGCGACGACCTCGCCTTCCTCCAGCCCGCGGACGACCCGGACCATCCGGTTGTTGTCCAGACCGATCTCGACCCGGCGCGGCACCACTGACTTGCCGTTGCAGATGTGAACCATCGCCTCGCCCGCCACGCGCGTCACGGCCTGCATGGGCACGTAGACGGCATCGTCATACTGCTCGACGATGATTTCCGCCTTGCACGTCATCCCCGAGCGAAGTGCCGGATCGTCCGTGTCCAGGTGGATCTGCGTGTTGAAGACCTTCAGATCGGGGTTGAGGAACATGCCCGTGGAATCCGGCAGTGGCGCGACCATACCTACCGTTCCCAGGAACCGCTTGCCGGGCAGGGTCTCGACCGTGACGAGGGCGGGCTGCCCGACCCGCACCTTGGCCAGACTCGCCTCGTGGACCCCCACCTCCGCCATGGTCGAGGCGGTCATGGGCAGGTAGATCAGCTCCTGCTTCTCGACCACCTGCTGGCCCTCGGCCAGGGGCTCCTTCATCATGCTCGCAAAGCCGCTCTTGGTGCTCGTGGCGTAGATGACCAGCCCATCACTCGGCGCCAGGATGGTCGTCTTTTCAAGCTGGTCCTCGATCTTTTTCAGTTTGGCCTGCTGGCGGGTGTATTCGGCTTCCTTGGCCGTCAGATCGGCCTGGGCCTGCCTCTTGTCGGCTTCGGCCTTGCGCTTGGCGCGATCCAGGGCCGAGATCGCCTGCTGCACGTCGCTCTGGAGCTGGCGGATTTGCCGCGGGTACGTGAAATCCTGCAGAAGCTCGAGATCGGCCTCGGCCAGCTCCACTTCCAGCCTCTTGCGTTTGACCGTGATCTCGTCGGCCGCCTTCTCGGTTTCGGACAGGTATTTCTCCTCGAACAGCTTGATGGACCAGGCCAAGGTCTGCTCGGCACGCTCCAGCTCCTCCTTCGCCAGCGCAATCCGCTTGTTCACCTCGTTGACGTCCTTGGGGTACTGGCCCTGCTCGTACTTCCTCAGGTCGTGCCGGGCGAACTCGACGGCCAGCTCGGCCTCATTGACGTCGCTATCCGCCTGGCTGGAAACGATGGCCAGATTCTCCCTGGCGTTGATGAATGCCGCCCCGGCGTTCTGGACGCGGATTTCCTGATCGATTTTGCTGTCCTGGAGCGTGCTGGCGTCCAACTCGACCAGCAGATCTCCTTTCTTGACGCGCGTGCCCTCGCGCACGAGCGTGATGATGGAGGTCCGGCCTTCGACCTCGTTCTTGATGATGAGCTGGTCGCGGGCCTTGATGGTGCCGGATTCGACGACGCTGATGGTCAGGGGCCCTCGTTTGGCCGTGAAGGTCGCCATGTCCTGGCCAGATATGTCGCTGCCCCGGACGACCGTGAGCCAGACCACGCCCGTGCCGACGACCGCCACCACTACCAGAGCCCCGATGACCCTGGGCACAGTATGCCGGGTCCCCGTGCCGCCCGTCTGCTCCGCGTTACGAGCCATATTCAATCTCCTGTGACCACAGGTCCTTCACCCACGTACGAGAGGGCTTACACTGTATTATACCGGGTTCCGTGCGGCCAGGTTACCATTTACCGGGAGTTCACAGGCATTTCTCAGGGCGAAAACGCAAAAGGCCGGGCAGCGCCGCCCCGGCCCTGGTTATCTGTTCTCTGGACGAATGCTTTACTTTGGCAAGGCCGCCTCAAGTTGCGCCAACTGCTCGGCGGTGACGGTGTCAGCGTGCAGGTCGGCGAAGATGACACGGTACTTGTCGTCCCCGGTCTTCCAGCGCAGCAGGACCTGAGCAATATCGCCGGGCGTCACGATGTCACCGTAGTAGGCGGGATCCTTCTGTTCCTGCACCAGCATTGCGTAAAAACCCCCGATCGCCTGAATCGGCATCAGGGTCTCCAGCATCTTGACGCCCTTCTCCTCTTCGGACGTAATGCCCTCGAGGTCATCGAGGAACTTCTGTGCCTCGGGCGTCCCGCCTTTGCGGAATTCGCTCATCATCTCCATCAGGGTCACCATGTTCAGGTTCTTCGGGTACCGGCGGGTGAGAGCGACCGCCAGTCGCAGACCCTCAACGGCGGTCTGCTCATTCATCGCCGGCATCTTGACTCCGTCGCCGGGGCCGGCGGTGAAGTCGGCCGGGATCACGGCGTCGAATTCGCTGGCGGCCACCGGGACATCCCACTGGAAATCGTACAACGTTCCCTGCATCTGCATCTGCTCATTCATCTTCATGTTCATTTCCACGCGGACCGGCAGCCAGGCCTTCGCATCGACCCAGAGCGTGATCGCAACGTCCCCAAACATGTTGCCGGCGTAAGTTGAATCCGTCGTGCGGAACCCTTCGGCCTCGATGCCGTCAATAACGGCCCTCCCGAGTTCCTCGTACCGGCAGGCCATGATCTGTTTGATCATCAGCCGGGGGTCGTTGCTCTGCTGGCGCATCTTCTCGATCATCGTCTCATCGACCTCCATACGCATATACCTCTTCATGTCCGGCATGAGCATGATCATCATATTCTGCCTGGGAAGCATGTACATTTGCTGCCGCATGTCGACACCCATATTCGGATCGACCGTGTGCATGTCTATCCGCATCCCGTACTCGCTCGCGATCAGGGCCGTTCCCTCCATGTCCATATTCGTGGACGACGTGTTCTGCATCGGGCCTTCCATGTGCATCTTCATCCGATACATGAAGGCCTGCACCTGTTCAACCTTCGCCAGGACCTCGGCCAGGGCGATGCCCGATTCCGTGCCGCGCCAGAGATGAAGCGCCCCCAGACACGCCAGGATCACGGCCGCCGCAACGGCCAGTTTCGCTACAGGACTTCTCATGGTTGACCTCCATATTCTCGACCGGTCGGATGACAGCCCGGCGGCGCCGAGCGCATCGGCCAGGACGGCTCTATCCCCGGCAGGGTTCGTGCTGATGGTTGCGTTCTGAAAAAACGTTCTCATTTCGTCTACAGGTTTCATGTCGTTGCCTCCGAGTTCAGCAGGGACCGCAGCTTCTGAAGTCCGTACCGACATCGGCCTTGTACCGTGTTGACCGGGGCATCCTGGAGGCGGGCAATCTCCGGAAAACTCAGGCCCGAGCCCAGGTGCAGCGCGACGGCCTCCCGCTGCTCGTACGGCAACTGCGCCATCGCTTCGCTGAGCAACTGTAGCTGTTCACTCACGACAGCCCATTGCTCCGGCTCGTCCGGCCCCGACGTGCCGCCGTCCGCCTGTTTCGCCAGGTGCCGGTGGTACCGGTACGAATCCCGGTGGTAGTTCCGAGCCCGGTTGACCACGCACGTGGCCAGCAGCCCCTTGAGACTGCCCGCGACTTCGAGTTTGCCTCGGGTCTGGGCTATGTGAACGAAGACATCGTGCACAATGTCCTCGGCGGTGTGGACGTCCCCGAGCAGCACCACCGTCAGCTTGAGCAGATCGTTCTTGTGCCTCTCATAGATCCGCTCGAACGCCTCGGCGCTGCCGTGCTTGAACCGCCAGATCAGGTATCTGTCTTCCAACATGCGGGCTAACCCAAGAGAATTCTCTTTTCCCATGTAATACACCGAAGACTACCACACCCGTATGAGCACCGTCCACTTTTATCAGAATCATAAGTCCTGTATGGGCGCAAGAACAAGGCCGGGCAGTACCGTCCCGGCCTTGGTCATCTGTTCCCCGGATTATCGCCTTACTTCGGCAGGGCCGCCTCCAGTGTGGCCAGCGTGTCGGCCGAGACTGTCTCGACGTGCAGGTCACCGAAGATGACGCGATATTCGTCGGCCGAGACTCTCCACCGCATCAGCGGCAGCTCCGCATCACTCGGTGTCACGACGTCGCCGTGATAGACCGGCTTGGCCCCCTCTCCGCCCAGGATCGCGTTGAACGTGGCCAGCGAGGTGAGCTTCATCATGCGTTCCTGGCCCATCCGGATGGCCGCCTCCTTCGAGCCGGCGCTCTTGATCTTCTCGCGCCATGCCTCGGCGGCGGCACTGTTGCCGGTCGTAATCACGGTGGCAATGTCCATCGAGAGCCGTCGTACGCCCTCGCTGTCCACTTTCTCGGGGTAGCGCCCGGTGAATTCGGCGGCGATTTGCAGTGCTTCAATGAAGCCCTGTTCGCTGTACGAGGGCATCTGCATCCCATCCATCTCATGCGCGGTGAAGTCGGCGGGAATGTCGGGCTCGAAGTCACTGGCCACGACCTGGATGCCCCACTGGTAACCGTCCTGCACGGTGCTGATGTGCACGCCTTCGCGGACGTCCAACTCCAACTCGTACCGCACGGGCAGCCAGGTGTCGACCGCTACCCATACTCTCGCGGACAGGTTCCTGTCTGTGTCCCCCAGATAGGTCGGATCGGTGGTCTCGAATCCCTGCGCTTTGACTCCGTCGATAACGGCCGTCCCGAGCTCTACGTGCTCGCAGGCCAGAAGTCTCCTGAGCATCTCCCGAGGATCCCGATTCTCGATCTTCATGTTCTCCCAGGTCTTGTCGTCGAGTCTTATGCGGCCATACTGTCTCTCGGTCACGTTAACAATGACGAGGTTCTTCTGCTGGGGCAGAGCGTACGTCAAGATTCGTGTCTCCCGGCCGTTGGCGTCCACGGTCGTCTGTTCAGTCTTTGCACCGTACACGTTGGACATCAGTACCGTAGCTTCTGACGTGCTGTCGCCTCGTGTCTGGTCCTGCGTGGTTCCCCTTTCCCTGTACAGGTAGGCCTGAACCTGCTCGACCTTTGCCACGACCGCAGCCAGGGTAATGGACGTGGTGCCCTTCCACATCGATACGGCAAGCACGCATGCGATGACCACAACGGCGGCCGCAGCGACTCTTGTCATTGGATTCTTCATGAGAAATCTCCTCAAGCGCAGGGCCGCGCCGGCCTGTGTCGCCGACTTGAGCCTGGCGCTCTGTTCGCGAATGATTCGGTTCATCACTTCGTCCTCGACGCTGCTTTGGGCGAGCACCTTGCCGTGGCCGACCAGGCGCTGTTGCAGGGCCTGCAAGCCCTCCAGCGCCGCCCGGCAGGCAACACAATTCTTCAGGTGTTCCGCGACGGACGGCCTCCCGGAACCGTCGAGCAGGTCTTCCAGATACGACACCAACAGTTCTTGGCATTCTGCGCAGTTCATGCTTGCACCTCATTCCTCGTCTGCCGCTGCAGGGAATCCCGCAGCAGGGCATAAGCCCGGGATAGCGTCTTGGTAACCGTGCCCAAAGGCATATCGAGCTGCTCGGCGACGCCGCTGCACGATAGTCCGCCGTAGTACCGTAACAGAATCACCTGTCGATACGCCTCGGGCAGGGCCGCAATCGCCGCCTCGAGAGCGTAATCCTGGGAGAGTTCCGGTTCCGGTGCCTCTTCACAGAACGCGCGGACGGACTCGCGCCGGCGGCGGATATGCTCCTTCCGCTGCTGCTCTTTCGCCACGTTTTCGGCGATGCCGAGCAGCCAAGCGAAGAAGGACTCGGGCTTTTTGAGCTTGTCCATCTTGAAGTAGGCCCGCACCAGCGTCTCCTGGGCGGCCTCCTCGGCCCGGTTCCGGCTGCCCAGCCTGCCGGCCAGATGAGCGAGCAGCACCGGCTGGTACCGCCGGACCAGATGGCGATAGTCGTCCGGATGGCCATCCCGACATCGTTCTACGTAGTACCGGTCTGTTTCCATCGTGAGACACCTCAACGAACTCTCCAGGATCACGGTTCTCGCTATATAGTGCACCCCCGCCCGACTTTGCGACAGGAAATGAGAGAAGCAGCGAAAAATCACGGCATGGGACCGGCGTGGGTGCACGTCGAATGCGCCTAGAGCCACCCATGAGCGGCCTGCTTGTCCCCTGCGAGGTACAGTACGAGGAGAACGGCCAAGCCAGGGTCGGACCCGTCAGATTCCGCGCCAGTGAAGGTCCCTAGAGCCGCTGGCGCATCCGAGGGCCGCAGTGAGGCGAAGCAGAATCATTGACGTGGAAAAAAGGCCGGGCGCGTAGGCCCGGCCTTGGTCTGTAGCATCGTATGCCTTCGATCTATTTGGGCAGGTCCGCTGGGGCAACGTCCTTCACGCTCAGGTCGGCAAAGATGACCCGCCAGGTCGCCGAGCCCTGCGGCTGGTACCAGAAGATCGGCACGGCGGGATCGCCGAAGGACACGTTCTGGCCCGCGTAGCGCCAGGTGCCCGAGGGCAGTTGACTGATGAATACCATCCCCCGGTACATGACCTGCGGCTGCCGTTCGGCGCCGTAGGCGGGGGCATAGGGGCCGACGAACTTGCCCTCGCGCGCCATCTGCACGGTGATACTGGCGATCTCGACCCCGCTGACGGTCGGCGGGAAGGTGGCGTCGACGGTCCAGTTCGACCAGAGGTGCAACAACTCGATGAAGTCCCGCTCGGCGACCTCGGTGGCATCCGCCGCGACCTCCACGGGCGTATATCCTGCCGGCGGCTCGATACTGAAGAATAAGTCGTCCAGCGGTACATCGAACCGGAAATCGGTCAGAATTGTGTTCATGCCCGGCGCGGCGGCGAATGTCAGTTCCGCCCGGACGAGCTGGCCGGTCTGCGGATCGATCCAGACCGTGGTCGTCGCGTCGTCCTCATGGACCCGGAAACCGTCGAGGGTCCGGCCGTCGATCTCCCGGCGCCCCAGGACGGTGTCCGCCTCAGCCGGAAGCGCCCTGAGCCGCTCGACCGTGACCCAGGGGTCTTTGGCCGGATCGTCCGGCATGTTCGCCATCTCAAACACCACGTAGCTCTTCGTGTGCGGGACAAGGCTGATGCCCTTGGCGCCATTCGCCGTCTCTTCGAGCACGGTGATATAGCCGTCGGCGGTGGCCCACCGGAAATGACCGGTGTCTCGGAAGGCGATGTCCAAACGCACGGTCGGCGTGCTCTCCACGCCCGTCATGGTAATCACGCTGAAGGTCAAGGTATGCGCCCTCTGCAACTGGTCGACCGCGCGGGCATACACTTTGCCGGCTCCGTCGCCCGTGAACAGGCTCAGGGCCACTATCACGGCCAGTGCGACCACAGCCGCCACGGCCGGTTTCATCATTCGGTTCCTCATGATCATTCTCCCGAAAAGCGCCGCCGGGGACTGAACCTGGTGGCGCGATTGGTCTTTGTTCTCCATTCTCGCAGCCAGCAGAACCACGCGGTTCGCCGACTCCACGATGTGCTCCTCCTCCGGGACAGCGCCCATGCGCTCGGCACAGTCGAGCAGCGACTGCAGCCGCCCGACCGCCTGCCGGCACGGCTCACACTGCCCGAGATGCGCTTCGATCTCACCAGCCGTCTCGGAAGGCAATTCTCCGAGCACAAACTGAACAAGCTGCTTGTTGGTCATCTTGTGAGGATTCATCATTCACCTGTTTCATTGACCCAGGAATTCATGCAGCTCGCCGGCCAGGCGGATCAGGGCGCGGTGCAGATGCACGCGAACCGTCGCTTCGGAGCAGCCCATAATCCCGGCGACCTCGGCCGTCTCCAGTTTCTCCAAGCGCAACAGGACGAAGGCGTCGGCCTGCCGTCGCGGCAGCCGGGCCAGGGCCGCGGCCAGCTTCTGTTGCAGCTCATCCGCCTGCAAGGCGTCGTCCGGTCCGGCGGCAACCGACCGCCGGGGCAGGGCCTCGCAGCCGCGGCCGACCATCCGCCGGTTGGCCGCCTCCAGGGCCTTGCGCACCGTGGCCCGGTACAGGTACGCCGGCCAGTTCACACTGCCGTTGTATCTGTGCCACCGCCGCCAGACGGCCAGGAAGACCTCCTGGTGCACATCCTGCGCCAGATTCACATCGCGCAGGACGCGCATTGCCGTGCCGAGAACCTGCCGGCCGTGCTCGTTCACCAGGTTTTCAAAGCTCTTGTCGGACACCTTGTACTACCTTGTCGAAGAACGTTTCGGGCCAAGGCCCGGCTGCATGCAGCCCGAGATCTCTGCCCCTCTAGAGGGCCCTGCCCCTCCGTTCGTTTACATGAAACCCCGCCTATTCTACCCTGCGAGAGAACACCAGGGAACCGAACAGGCGGGCGGGTGCTCTGGGCGGGCGGGAAATTGGCCAAGACGGGAATAGGGACTACCCCTCAGCAGCCTGTGTGACTGTCTTCGATGTGCTCCGGGTCGCCTGGTCTCCCGTTCAACGAGGGCTGGCGTTCCAAATCTCTTTTATCGTCTCTTCCTGCGAGTATCCCATAGGACAGTTGGGACTCTTGGTGTTGGCCCGGTAGCTGCCCTGGGTTTCATTCGGACAGGAGATCATCCGGCTCACCGGCATTTGCAGGTGCCCGTTGGGATCGGTTTCTCTGATCCAGTCGTAGGCGTAGACGAGCCATCTATTTCGGTATTCTTCGGGCTGGAGGGCGAACCAGGAGATCTCATCCCAGCCCCAGACGAAGATCGACCTGGTATCCGCAACGTTGGGCCTTCGGCTGCGGCCGAAATTGTCGAATTCGACCAGGTACGGCAGGCTTTCGCAGCGCCAGCCGCTCGGCGCGATGCAGCCCTTGCTTCGTTTGTAGAGGGCGTCCAGGTGGTTCACCTCGAGCACCGCCTCATAAGGCTTCTCGGGCACTTCTTTGATGCGCATGGGAAACGAGTTGAAATCGAGGAGGCTGACGCCGTTCACGATCATACCCCCCGTGGGCACGTGCGCATCGAGCAGCACCAGCTTGCGGCGGGCGTGACTCTTCGCATAGGCACGGATTCGCGCCACGAGGCGCGACCATTCCTGCCAGTCCGGGTCGGCCATGCCGATGAGTCCCACCTGACCCAGGTGCAGGGCCTCGCAGCCGAGGTCAAGGTAGGAACCGGCCAGATAGTAGAACCACAGTTGCGTTTCCTGTCGGGTGACATCAGGAACGCTGGCCCGGCCCCAGTGATTGACCAGCTTGCCGTCTCGGTTGAGCATGGCCTCGTAGGAAAACGTCCGGTCCTCGGCGGTCAAACCGAAATCCGTGAACACCCAGGACGGAGCCTTCACGCGGTTGACCTCTGTGCTGATCGTTTCAAACAGACATCCCTGGAAGATGACGTCCGGGTCGAACGCATGGACCTTGTCGATCAACGCTTTCGCGTCCGTCCAGAAGTTGGGATCGTTCAAGCGGGCTTCTCCATTCCAGCGGTAGATGGCCCGGCCGATGAACTTGGCCCCGATGTTCCGGATCAGACGCACGTCGTCGTCCCGGTACCGATACTCCCGATTACCTTCGGGCTTCCCCGTGACCAGGAAGTACGCCATAGTCACCGAGCGGTCCAGATAGTCCTCCAGCACGTCGCGCGAGATGGTCCTCTCGAAATGATAGTCGCGGGGGCGCCTGGTCGACGGGGTTTCGGCGGCATCCATCCGCTGTCCGCCCAACAGGGAACCGCCGGCGAGACATAACGCCGCCAGCCAGCAGGCTCTCCCGGCATTCTTGGTCGCACGGTTGTCCACGAGTGTCCCCTTCGAAATGAACCTCGTCAAAGACGAAGTCCGTTGTCCTGGTCGGGCGGAGGGACAGGACTGCCGGCCCGTCACATCGACCGAGCGCGCCGGACCTCTTCCAGGTTGGCCTTGGCCGGGGGGACGTTGGCGAGGAACTGGCTGATACGTTCGCAAGGGTAATCGCTGCACAGGGCGCAGTTCTTCACCTTGCGGGTCAGGCCGCACTGGCGGATCTCGCACTCGGCGCAGTGGGCGATCTGCACGCCCCTGGTTTGCAGGCAGCCCACGCAGTTGATGTCGGCGGGTTTGAGATCGGCGTGGAACTGCTGGGACCACTCGGCGGCGGTTTTCTCGCGCAGGGCTTGATCGTCGGTCTTGTAGGCGACGAAGGCCGGACAGGCCGCACAATCGAGCCCGCACATGGCGAGTTTCTTGCCGACGTGCGTGTCCCTGTTCTCCTGCATACAACCCGCTCCCAGGACGCCCGCGGCGGCCGAGGCCGCGGTGGTCGCCAGAAAATCGCGACGCGACAGATTCGGATGATTCGCTTGTGTCTCCACTGCGTGACCTCACTGAACAGATGCTCGGTCCGGTTTCGGCGGCGGACCCTTCGCCTCAATGCCAACCTGAACGGCCAAGATTGTAGTCGCGCCCCGCCCCGAAGTAAAGAAATCCGTGGTAATCAAGGGTGGCCGGTGCAACGTGCTGGCGATACGTAGGAAGTGTAGTCCTGCTCCGAGATTCTCTGCGTGCACATTGCCTCCCATCGTTCTATGGAACGACTCCAGCGCGTTTTTAAGCAGAGGACACCACGGGCGAACCGCCCGGCGGTTGCGGTTGTCTTACTCCTTGGACAAATGGTTTCGGCGGCACAGCCGATATCGCCCCGCACACGGCACATAGTCCGCCTCGGCAAGCATCGGCCCAACATCGTCCAACCGACCCACTCGGGTCAAGAAACCCAGCCAATGATTCCGCATCGGTCTGACTACGACGTTTCCAGGAATACCAGGCATTTCACTCGGCAGTACTGGTCCGCGCGATAATCCAGTCGGAAATGGTCTGCAAGACCGGGGGAGACATGGTCTCGTCATGAGATCCCGCTCCGGAGTGCACCGTCCGGAAGGCGTGATTCAGCCCGGGGAACTCACGGATCGTGAACCTTGTGTTCCCGCCGGCTTTCAGGGCCTCCGCTATGATCGCCAGGTTCTCCTTCGCGGGAACCTGTATGTCCTCTTCTCCGTTGAGGGCGAGAACGGGACACCGCACCTCCCTGAGAGTCGCCCGGGGGTCGTGCCGCAAGTCATACCGCCAGTGGCGTCGGAGCTGATCCGCAATCTCATGGTCCAGCTCGCGGTCCGGCCAACCGATCTTCTCTTTCTCGTCCGCGGTCAGAGTGGCGTGCAGCGCGCGGATCTTCTTCTCGGCGGTCGCTGTATCGGTATCCTCGCGCACCAAAGCATAGAGCCGCTCGTACCAAGAGCGCATCAGGGCGAGCGTGTCCTCGTCCGCACCATGCTCTCTGGCTGCCAGAGTCTTCTGGAAGATGATGATATCCCCGTTATTCTGTCCCAACCCGGCCAGCATCACGAGGAACGCGACGTCCGACGACCGTGAGGCCAGAATCGGGCCGACCACACCGCCTTCGCTGTGCCCGAGCAGGCCGATGCGTTTTGGATCGATTTCTTTGCGGCTCTTGAGGTACTCGACCCCGGCGCGGACATCCTCCGCCAAGTCCAGGATCGTCGCTTCCGCGAATTCCCCGGTGGTCTCCCCCACGCCCCGCTTGTCCGCCCGCAGGACCGCGATGCCCTGTCGGGTCAGATGGTCGGCGAGCACGAGGAACGGCTTGTGGAAGTGCACTGTTTCATCGCGGTCCAGGGGTCCCGATCCGACGATGAGCAGCACAGCCGGGAAGGGACCTGTCCCCCTCGGCAGAGTCAGCGTCCCCGCGATCCGGACATCCGCCGAGGCATTCTCGTAGGCCACGTCCTCCTCCAGGTACGGGTATGGTTTCCGGGGCGTCTGAGGACGGGTAATCTCGGGGAACTTGTCCACCCGCTTCATCACGAGGGGCGTGGTGGTGCCGTACTGAAGCCAGTTTCCCTCGATCGTGTTGCCGTCCGTCGCGAACTTTCCTTCATAGACGCTGCGAATGACGTCCATTTCCAGACGCACGCTGTCGCTGTTCAACTTGACAGCACTCATGGGAATACTCAAGCCCGACTGGTCGATGCTGCGCATCGACCCGGTGTAACCGCCTGCCTGTGTCTCCGAGATCTCGAACGCGATACGCAGGTGCACGTCGCCGAAGGTAATGGTCCCCAGCCATTTCCCGGCGATATGCGGAGGCCCGGCCGGGCTTTGAGAGGCTCCCCAGCCGATGCCTGCCACAGATCCGGTCCAAACAACCGCTACGATCACAAGTGCCGTGGATGGTTTCGTTTTCCTGTCCTTTCACAAGGGTAATACTGTATGATGTCTCTCGTTGCCAAATACGCACCGGTATGGGCCGAAGGAGAACATCCCCTGTCGGCCCTACAGGCGATACCTCTACCTGCCTTAGTCGCGAGTACCCTCAGAAATATATCATTCCTGTTTTTACCCTTTTGTTACCTGTCCGTTACCGTTGCGTCACACCCGAGATCTTTCTGCGTGGATGGTCGATCGGGAATTTCGAGAATTGCACAGCTCTCACAACGCTGGCAGCCGTGCAGGCTTACAGAAAAGGCAAGAATTGCAGAACGTCTGCGGCGCACGTTGCCATATCGAGTCGCGCAGCCGCTGCGCGGAGGGTGTCGGAAATGAAGACATCGGCATCTCTTGTCATCCTGAGCGAACCGAAGGATCTGGCCGACGAACAAGATGCACCATTGCACTCGCACTCGCTGCCCACTTCCCGGCCACAGGCCAGATGCCCGGGCCTCCAAACGCGGCGTTTCGCGTTTGAGAACCCTCTCCGCGCGGCCTTCGGGTTGGGTCGGGACGACAAATCCGAGGGCAGAAAGAAAAACCTGAAATATTCGTACTGGGCATCCGACTGATAGTACGAATCGTACTATTGGAGTCGCACCTATGTCACAGGAAACCGGGTTATCGACGTTGTCGCTGGCGATTCTGGGGCTGATTTCCCAGAGGTCGCAGACGGGGTATGACATCCGCAAGGTCTTTCTGACGACGCCGATGGGGCACTTCAGCAGCAGCCCCGGGGCCATCTATCCCGCCCTGCGACGGCTCGAGGAGGCGGGCTGGATTCGCGGTCGGGAAGGGGCCGGCGCCGGCCGGCGGCAGCGGGTGGTCTATGAGCTCACGCCGGGAGGGCTCGATGTGCTCAAGCGGCACTTGTTACGGCCGGTCACGCCCGAGGACATCACCTGGCACATGGACGACCTGATGATGCGCTTCGCTTTCATGGACCCCCTCATTGGGCGCGAAGCGACGCTACGGTTCCTGGACGATTTCGCCGCCGAGATCGACGCCCATGTAATCGGCCTGCGCAACTACCTTGACAGCACCAGGGACATTATGCCGCCCTGCGGGAGGCTGGCCATGGAGAACGGCATCCAGGGTTACGAGATGAACGCCCAATGGGCCAGACGGGCCATCAAAGAGCTGCAACAATGACGTGCTCTGTACGGAGCAGATGCCTGTCGGCAATTAGAGAACCACATTTGATTTGGAGGTACAGAACCATGAGAACACACCGAATGACCACAACGTTGGCACTGGCAGTCCTCTGCAGTTCGCTTTCTCCGGCGGCCGGCGCGTCGAAGCCCGCGAACGATACGATTCTGCGGCAGACATTCGACCTTGGCGCGCCCCGCTCGACGGAGACCCAATCGTTCGAGATGGAGACCCGGATCATCACGTATGAGGCGGACGGAAGACGCGCAAATACGGATGTCCTGAAACTGGGTCTGCGGTGCACGCCGGGCAAGGACGCCGACCAGTATACGTGCACCCGGTTCACCGTGCAGTTCGGGGACGGCCCGGAGGTAGCGGTGCCGGCGGTGGAGAACTGGACGTACCCGTTCAAGGGAACGGCCACGGGCATCGACGAGAAAGGGCAGGTGTTCGGCATCGACCACGCGAAATTCGAGAAGCTCGTGGACGCGAACGGCCGGCCGCTCCCGCCGGACAAGGCGTACTTCGTCTACAATGCGTTTATCGACTTCCACGGCTTCTGCAACGTCTTCGCTGAGCCCGTCCCCGGCGGCAGGGGCATCCAGGACCTCAAGCATATCGGCGACAAGATCGTCCACGCCGCCGCCTTCAGCGAGCCGCCCGTGAACCTCGGCAGCAACATCGCCGAAGGCTCCACCTTCAAGAACGGCGAGGTCACCCTCGAACTGAAGGGGCTCAGCATGGTCGACAAGACCGCCTGTGCCATAGTGGCCTATGACTCCGGCCAGAGCTCGTTCCAGATGGTCGTCAATGCCATGCCGAACATGGAGGTCCGCTCCGTCGGGGCCTCGCACTACCAGGGCGACCTCTACATCGACCTGGCGACCCGCTGGCCGCGCAAGGCGACGATGTACGAGCTGGTCGTCGCCCAGACCACAGTGCCGACGCTGCCTAATAAGATGAACAGCGTCATCGAGCGCGACACCGTGATCCGCAACGTCACGAAGGCAACCGGGAATTGATACCGGTTACGATTGAGAATTTCGTATCTCCGGGTGGCAGCGTCAAGGGGTCCCCAACGCGATAGATTGCGTTGGGGGGCCCATGCGCAGCTTGGCGATGGCCGGGTTGCCTGCGCAGGAACCATCGCCAAGACCTCC